>ERZ1034680.75-NODE-75-length-77322-cov-16.707081_pt1 | contig 77322 bp, 52 predicted proteins | sample MGYA00520639_ERZ1034680 | MGnify/ENA primary metagenome ERZ1034680 (study PRJEB33766, sample SAMN09781760) | gut metagenome | biome: gut microbiome | host: Homo sapiens | place: Madagascar | study: EMG produced TPA metagenomics assembly of the PRJNA485056 data set...
TTATTCCGTCCTGGTTGTTGTTGTCGGCCCACGCTTTCGTTACCGTGATGCTTGTCTTTCCCGGCGTGTAGCTGTTCGTGACATTATACCCGTTAATCGTTGTCATATAATCAGCAACCGCATTCTCTGTTACCGTATAGACGATCTCTGTTCCGTCCGCATACTTCGGCAGATTCTCGAAACTGTATGACCAGTTCTCTGACGCATTCACTTCCTTCTCGGTCACCTTCTCTCCGTTGGCAAGCAGGTTCACCGTAATCGAAGAAGGTCTCTTTCCATCCTGATCATTGCTGTCATCCCACGTCTTCGCTCCGCTCACACTCGTCGTTTCCGGCGTATGCGTGTTTGTAATCGTGAAGCCTTCCTTTGCATCTCCGCTTACTGCTGTGGTGTAGCCGGTCACTTTACTGACTTCCTCCACTGTGTAAACGATGTCCTGTCCGTTCTTCTTCTGGTCAAGATTCGTCCATGTGTGCGTCCAGCTGTGATCTGCATCCAGCGTTACAGCCTCTCCCTGTGCATTTCCGTCTGCTTTCAGCTGCACCTGCACGCTCCCGGGTCTTATTCCGTCCTGGTTGTTGTTGTCGGCCCACGCTTTCGTTACCGTGATGCTTGTTGTCTCAGGTGCCGGTGTATTCCTAATTCTCAGCTCGTCGCCATTGTAATAAATATAGTGCTCATAATCCGGCTGATCCGTTGCTGAAATACTGAACTGATATGTCTTGGGATCCAGCACATAACCTGTAGGCGCAGTAAGCTCTTTAATATAGTAGGTTTCCCCTGCCACCAATGTCCAACCAAAGGAATGGCTGTCTCCAGCGATGACTGCTATTCCCTGATCATTCGTTGTAAATGTCGCATTCGTAACAGGACTTTGTGTTGTATTCTGCACCGGATCCTTGCCATCCGCATCTTTATACAAGCCAAAAACTGCGCCGCTTAATGTGGTCGCTTCATTTTGGCTGTCTACCTTGATCAGTTTGATACTGTAATTCCTCGCTGTTCCTCCTGTCGCTGATTTATAAGTTGCTTCTCCTTTACATGTTACACTTTCTCCCTGCAGGCTTGCAGTATTGGAGAACGAAACCTTATCCGAGCTATTTCCAGTCATTTTGATGATTTTTGCATCATAAGTAATCTTGACCGGAGTCCTATCTTTAATGGTAAATGTGATGGTTCTCCCCTGCGTCTGCCGTTTTACAAGTGCCCCTTCCGGAATGACACTTATCGTAGAATAAATGAGCGAAAGGTTGTCTCCCAGCGTATCTGTCAATGTCAAATCATTCCCACCATTGATTGTAAAGCCTTCCTTATTAGCCTCAATAGTGAAATGTGCAGTTGCAGATGTTGGATTGGTTGCATCCGGCTCATACGTAACCGTATTTTCTTTGGTCAACGTAGCATGTTTGTACGTAAACGAAGTGTTGGTGCTGCCAAAGCCGTCACTGGTTGCGGTATTCGTAAAAGAATATTCTCCCTTATTCAGCGCTGTAATTTGATTTAAGTCAGATACCTTATCTGGATCTATATATAAAATATATCCAACTCTGAACTTGTTTTTAGGATTTTTCTTAGCGTCGTGTGGCAAGCCAGAATAAGAAAATGAGAAGCCATTTTCTGTGGTTGTAAAGTATGTTTGATCTTGTTTATCCTGAGCCAAACAAGGCCATTTCCAAGATTCATCTTCTTCTATATATATACTATTTGCATCTCTATACTGGTAATTAGAAGGATCATCGGAATACCGCAACAATTTCAGATAAGTAGTATCAAAAGTATCCGCAAAGGAAAGTGTATCTCCCGTTACGCCTTCAAAGTCAACATAGAACTGGTATGCCCATACCTCCTTGTTATTTTTTAATGTAATCTTTGCAGGATGCCCAACACTTTTGGTAATTTTCTTTTGGCTTGGGGAAACCGTAGCTTCATCATGCAACGTATCAAGATTTACTTTGTTAGTATGCTGTCTTTGATATTCTGTATCAGATGGCCACTTAGGATTAAATTTTGTCGACAATGTCACCGTAACATCTGTCAATGATGTTCCATTTCCAGCAATTCCCAGTGTTGTTTTTTGCTCATCCTGATAAAAAACAACTTTTATTTTTGCAACCTCTTGTGCATTACTGGTCGTTTTACCATCCTTGTCGAGAAGAGTGATCTGATATGTGGTTCCTTTCGGAGCTCCGGAAACAGACAGATCATTATTATACTGATCCTTAATCAGGTTTCCATCTTTCCAAATAGAGGGAATCTCATCAATCAGTTCTGCCTTTGTAAGTCCGCTCGCCGGAACCTTGATGGTAATTGTCCAGTTCGCCTGATCTCCATTTACAACACCAGTCTTCGTCAGCTCCGCCTTATTTTCATCCCGCGGTCCTACCGTAGTCTCCTTGGGTCCGCTGGTATGGCCCTTGTCATCTTTTGCTTCATTCTGTACTTTTTCATTTGTAATAATATCCGTTACATCCACCTTGGTGTTATAGGTGATTGTATAGGAATTCTTCCCAGTGTCCACTGCAGGGATCGTATATGTCCAACCGCTCTGAGCATTATATGCCGTCAACTCATTCCAAGGAATTGTTCTCGATTCTTTCGTTCCATCTTCCTTTGTTACGTCAACCTTAATCCCATCCCCGGTATATTCCATGTGCGGACTGGTCGTTTTGATCTCATCAATAATCTCATTTCCTGCGACAGATACATAACGATTTTTGTTATATTCAATCTTCCATGGAATAATACGATAATATTTGGTTTGCCCGTCGTCTTTCGTTGTTTCCGATATTACATTACCAACCGCTGTATCAACGTTTTTCTCAATGGATGTATATGCCGAGACAGTATGATGAAACTCTTGTGTCTTCAGTTCTGTATCCTGATCCGACTTAGCCGACACCGTATTTCCAGTTTCTTCTTTCGTATTTCCATCCTTACCGTCCTGAAGTTTGGAAAGATCTACCCATGCAGTGTAAGTAAGCGTCACCGTTTCTCCGTCCTTCATCGACGGTATAACGGTCTTAAATCCATTGCCTTGCCTTTCTTTTGTCATTGCTTTAAGGCTGTTATCTGTTGTTCTGGATGAACTTGCTGAGATCGAGTCAATCCCATCAAACGTAAGAAGGGAACCGGTCATCGTGTCGGTCACTTCAACATTTGTGTTATATCCGGATGAAGTTACCGTGACGGTATACTCCATCCTACTGGTTGCCGGATTATATTTTCCTGTCTTCTCAACCGTAAGAGAAGCGTTATTATCAACCGTCACCGTCTTATTAACTGGTCCAAAGCTGATTTTTCCAGTTTCTGTCTGCGTAAACTGTGCAGAGAAATCAATATACAGGGATGCATTGCCACAGGACAGGAATCTGGTATAGTTTTCATCGTTTTTATTAAGAATGATCTTGATTCTTCCATCTATACCAATTTCATAAGTATAGGAAAGTCTAAATTGACCATCTTTATCTTCTACTGAAATTGACCCGGGTCCATTTTGTGCCTTAGTTATATTGACTCCTTTCGGCAGCTGATAATACAGATTTCCAGAAGAGCTGAACTGTTTGTCATTGTTGTTGTCCTCTTCTGCAAAGCTGAGACGAATCTTATAGTCTGTATTAGCTTTGACATTCCATTCTCCAGAAACAGGAGTGTCGCTTCCTTCCAAATACAAATCTGCAGATATTACCAGATTTGCCAGATCCTCTGTTCCTGAATGAACCGGCGTTCCTGTTTCTCCCTCATACATCGCCACCATTCCATAGATCGAGAATCCTTCCGTCTCGAATTCCGCGTTTTCGGTATCTTTGGTCACGACATCTGCCACGCCGCCGTGCAGGTGCACGATCGCCGTGTCTGTAATTTGTTTTCCTTCGGGTACGTTCCACGGAATGCCGCCGTCGAACTTCATGGTGACATGGACAGACTCTTTGGGCTGAATTTCTTCACCGTCCTTGTCGAGGGAGATGTCATAGAGAACGCCGATCACATTGTCCGGATCCTGACCGAGGGTCTCGCTGATTTTCACCATGATCTGGGGCATGCGGGCAGACTCGATGGGAGAAACTCTGACGATCGTTCCTTCCGGAATCTTCGCGTTTTTTTTCGCAGAGACAGTGACCGTGAGATTTCCGCAGGTTCCGGTCAGCTGCTTCGTGTAGTCTTCGTCTTCCTGATAGACATAGGTGATCCTCGTGTTTTCCTTCAGAAGCTCGCCGTCCACATAGTAGGCGTACTTGCCGGCTTCGAGGACTTCCTTGTCGATGGAGGTAATTTTGTCTGTGCCGATTTCGGCGTACTGGTATTCGTAGCCCTGGATGTAGGGTGCCGTCTTCGAGAGGTCATTGGTTCCGACCGCGAGAGGGAAAGCATAGTCTCCCTGGATGGCAGCGCCGGTGGTGTCAACGGCTTCGCCGGTCACTTCAATGGAAGCGATTTCCGGAGTGACTTCTTCCTTCTGGGCATAGGTAAACGTGATCGTCGCGGTATCGCCTGCGGCAATCTCATGCTTTGCTCCATCCATGGCATATGTATAGGAAGCTTCTGTGCGAATTTCTTCCTTTGTTTCTGTGGTGCTGGTGTTTCTGGTAAAAGCAGTGTCCTGCGGGAGTTCTTCCTCGCCCAAGGTGATCTTCTTCAGCTCATAGCCGTTGAAGCTCTTTGCTTTGTCGGAGATGGTGAAGGAATCGCCGGTCAGACCGACGGTGCCGCAGAGAATGGTTCCGTCCTCAGCGACGTAAACAGCCTTCAGAGATGCGGCATTTGTAACCTTTTTCTTCTGGTCAGCCTTTGCCGTCTCGTCCTTGGTGTCGGTTTTGGTTTCTTCTTTGGCTTCGTTTTTGGCTTCGCCCTTGGTTTCGTTCTTGGTTTCGTCTTTGGTTTTGTCCTTGGAGGCGCTGTCCTTCTTCGAGGTTTCCTTTGTGTTTTCTTTTGAGGTATCCTTCGTAGTTTCCTTTGTGGTTTCCGGCTTCGTGGTCACCTCAGACTTGTTGTCGGACTTTTCTTCTGTTTTGCCTTCGGACTTGTTGTCCGCCTTAGCGTCGGTCTTGTCGTCTTCCTTGATGTCCAATTTGGCGTCGGTCTTATTTTCCGTCTTATTGTCGGATTTGACTTCGGCCTTGCTGTCTTCCGTGCTCTCTGCCTTCTTTTCTACGCGGACAGAGGCCTTGGGAAGCTCCACCTTCTCTGCGAGCTGGTAGCGGGCGTTTCCGTTCTCGTCCTTGTTCCATTCCTTGTCAAGCTCCGAAGAGAAAATATAGGTGCCCGCCTGATCCGGGTGATAGGTCTCTTCGCCGTTCCAGGTAACGGTGACGGTTTGCTTCTCCTCATCTACCTTGACTTCGATCTCGTCCGGAAGCTCGAGCTGCGCGTATGCGGGAGCTTCCCCGGCAGGGTAGGTGCCGAGGTCAATGTCTTCTGTAATGACAGAGGTGATTTCCTTTGTCGAAGCTTCTGCGTTGTCGCCGGAGGCTTCGCCGTTTTCCTCTGTAGTCGTGCCGGTGGAGGCGTCCGTGGAGGTGCCATTGGCGGAGGTGGCGCCGTTTATGGTTCCAGCGGTGTCATTTGTGGTTCCGGTGATGGTGCTATTCGTGGTTCCGACGGTGCCGTTCGTGGCTCCGCTCATGGTTCCGGCAGCACCCTGTGATTCTGTGCCGGAGGCTTCGGCAGAAGTGCTGCCTGCGGAGGCATTCGTATTCTCACCGGAAGATCCTTCCGTGCCGTTCTCTCCATTTGAATCAGAAGACTCCGAAGGTCCCGCGGCGTCCTGCGAATCCTGCGAATCTTCCGAGCTTACTGCCATCGGTTCTGCGTCTGCGAAGGGCGCGCCGTTCGTATCGTCAGAAGATTGTGCGACAGGATCCTCCTGTCCGCCCTGCTCCTGCGAATCATTTTGCTGCCCTTCCAGTTCCTGTGCGCTTTCCGCCATGGTGACTGCAGGCGACATCGCATTTGTTGCAGTTGACATGACCATAGCGGCCACACCAATCGAAGCGACAAATTTCCGGAATGCACGATTTTTCATAATTTCCCCCTATGTATTCCACACAGATTTATGTGACGTTCTGCTGATCTGGTTTGCTTCTGATAATTTTCCGATAATCGGCAGAAATGCATACTACGACTAAGCTAACATATAGTAAATATTTTACCACCGGTCATTTATTTTGGTGTGCCTGTTGTACAGTATGCTTTTCAAATCAGCGATTCGCTTAATTTCCCATGTGCAAATTGTGTTCTTTCGCATTTTCGTCAGGAGTGGCGGAGTGGTTGTTTTGCAAATCCACTGGTAAATTTACAGAAAATGAAGGTTCTGATTTGGTGATTTTACAGTTTAGGCAGGTTTTGGTTTGACAATTTTGCAGAAAGAGGGCGTCCCTGATCTGGTAACTCAGGGATCGCCCTCCTTCTGATGGATTTGCAATGCTTCATGAAATTTTGAATTCAGGGGACACAGCCCTCCGTTGAAATGCATCCCTGATAAGCTATTCTGTCGAATCAGGATGAATTTCCGGGCAGGAAATCATCCCTGACAGGACTTTCCTGCTAATCAGGATGCATTTCTCCACTGGAAATCATCCCTGCAAGACATTTCCTTCAAATCAGGATGATTTTCCCCACTGGAAATCATCCCTGACAGGACTTTCTTGCTAATCAGGATGCATTTCTCCGCTGGAAATCATCCCTGCATGACATTTCCTTCAAATCAGGATGATTTTCCTCGCTGGGAATCAGCCCTGCAAGACATTTCCTTCAAATCAGGATGATTTTTCCCGCTGGAAATCATCCCTGCAAGACATTTCCTGCTAACCAGGATGATTTTTCCCGCTGAATTGTATCCCACAAGGCCATGACTGCATTATTCGGAGGCTTGCCTATTCCGGCGTCTTCGCCTCGCTGGCCCCGGCTGCAGCAAGGACTTCTTCCAGCGGCATCTCAAGGGTCTCCGCCACATCCTCTGCACGCATGCGTCCTTCCTTGACCAGTTGTACCAGAGAGGCCAGGATCTTCGCGCGTTCTTCGTTTCGGCCGTCTCTTTTTCCTTCTATATGGCCTTCTATTCGACCTTCTCTACGACCTTCTCTACGACCTTCTATATGCCCCTGCTCTTCGCTGGTACGCATCAAATCTTCGATTGCTTTGCACATATCTATCCTGCCCTCCTTCGCTTCTTCATATGAAATATTCGTTCCTGTCATCGTTCCGATCACACGGGCTGCACTGACCTCCAGCAGCATGCGCGGGTTGTCTTTTGTGAAAGCCAGCAGTTCATCTGCATTTTTGGAATACTTGATGTAGCCCATGACTTCCCGAAAGCTTGTCTGAAACTTCTGCAGCTCGTCTTTACTCAGTGTTGACGGTTCGATCAGATTCAGCCGATAGTTCTGAATGTGCTGTTTCATTCTGGGATCTCTCAGCTCCATCATATCATGCAGGCACAAGGGACCGTCCCATGGATCTGAGCCGAAATAAATCGTCAGCGTGAAAACAGGAATCAGTTTGTCTTCTTTTCGAAAACCGGACAGAAATTCTCCCGATGAGCTCGCAGGAGGATTATTTTCTCTTCGGTGCCTCTTTGCCGTCTGCTCAATCTGATCATAGTAATCGATCGCATCGTACATCTGAATTCTCACCGGCATGGCATAATGCACGTTTGTCTGCAATTCCGTTCCAAGATTCAGACGATATACAGCATGCTGATCTCTGCGGATTACCGTGTTTTTCATCAGATCACGGAAAAGATTCCGAGTCCCCGGCTTACTTTGTTTTCCCTTGGTGCTTCTTCCGGACAGAACCAGCATTTCGGAAGGATCCAGCTCTGTCAGATCTTCGGGATGTATGACCTGCTCTCCGTCGAACAGCTGATAGTTAAACACATCCGAGAATACTTCATTGTCCTGAAGATATTGCTTTGTCACCGTGTCTGCGATACTCATCGTCAGCCTCCTCTTTCTGGTGCAGAAGCCTTCTGACGATTTTCCTTCTGTCTTCGAAGTTTCTCCTCCGAAGTTATTTTGCCTGTCTCGTGCGAAGCTTCTGCCTATACAAATGAATGGGTTTTTCTTGCATAAGCTTCATGGGATGTGAATTCAGAACAGAAAACAGACGGGACCGCATACGATTCCCGATGCGGCATTCACAGACTGGATGAAATATGCAATTACCTATGATAGTATCGAAGTTTCTCTCTTGTGTCCATACCGCAATTCTCGCAGGGAATTGCGGTACTGCATGGAAATGTCTCGTTAACGTGCCGCGCGGAAGTGCCGCGAGGAAGCGCCGTGAGGAAGCGCCGCAGTGAAGTGACGCAGTGAAGTAAAGCAAGAAAGCGCTTCAATGATCTCCGAGAATTGCTGTGTGCCAGGCTCTTCGCACGGTGTCCAGGATCAGGTCGTGCATTTCCAGGTGCTGTCCCAGAAAATCCTGCATACCGTAGACGCAGTCCAGCTGATAGCTGATGGCTTCATATCCAAGCCAGGCTCCGAGAAGATTTCCGGTGACGGAGCCTGCTGTGTCGGAGTCACCGTTCTGATTGACGGCGGCGTGGATCGCCGTAAAATAATCGTTCTGATAGCGAAGGGTCAGATAGAGGCTCATGGCGAGCACCGATTCGCAGGTCTCCCCTTTCCCAAGCCGGGAGAGGCTTTTTCCTGTGGTGATCGAAGACGTTGCGGCAAGCTCCATGGCCTTTTCCATAAGCGCGATGAACTCCGGGAGATCCTTTAAGCCGCGGAACTGCTGCTCCACCTGATAGACCGCATTGGCGGCAAGGCGCTCCAGAGTCGGATCCGCAGGCCGCCGGTAAAGCATCCGATGAATCATCTCGGCAAGAAGCGCCGAGGACAGCCAGGCAAAGGGGTGCCCGTGCGTAAGCGCAGCAGCGCGGGCTGCCGCAAGTGCGACATTTTCTCTCCGGAGATTCTGGGTTTCCTCGTTCAGCATCAGCCCGATCGGAGCTGCCCGCATCACCGAGCCGCACCCCTTGCTGGCATTGAAAGGCTTCTCCATCGTTCCGCGTTTTTGCACATTGTATTCCTCTCCGGTTCCCTGCGCCGCAATGAACTGCTGTGCCAAAGCGCTCATGCATGTTTTTCCCGGTGCGCGCTGCGCCTTCAGGCGGTGATCCGTGTAAATTGCCGTAAAGGGATGGGTATAGCGGATTCTGGACTGCTGCGTCGCATACCAGTCCAGATAGGCCAGGTCCAGGAAAATTTCGGCGTCCGCATCCGCAGCCCCGCTTCTGCGAAGCCGGATTCCCTCGGTCAGCCCGTCCATCCCGAACAGAATCATCTGCGTGTCATCGCTGACAAGAGCCTTCTGATTCGGCCCGAACTGCGGCTTTACGATTCCCTGGCGTCCATAGTGCTCCACGATCTCAGAAAGCTGCATAAACTCCACGGGAAAACCGAGCGCATCTCCGAATGCGCCTCCCATGATGCAGCCCATAAATATGTTGTAGTAACGTCCTGTCGGATCCAGCATTTCATCCCCCTGTCCAGAATCCTTGATCGAGTTATTGCTAATAAGTCCCTCTCAGACCTTGCAAAATTTTTCAGGCCTCCTCTGTTTTGCTCAGACCATTTCAGATTTTTCTCAGATCGTTCCAGCCTGTTTCGATCTTTTCAGGCCTCCTGCTGCTTTCCCCCGATCAGGCGGCAGATCCCCCATGCCGCGAGAGGCAGCATCGTCAGGTAATACCGCATGGTGTATCTTCCGGAGGCCTCCCAGATCTGGTGGAACAGCATCCCGCCGACGAGAAAGAGAACCAGCAGAATTTCCGGCTCGGATACGGTGCGAAGGTGCTGTGCCTGCTTTTGTGCCTGTTGGCCGTTCTGCGTCTGTTGGTCGTTCTGTGCCTGTTGGCTGTTCTGTGCCTGTTGGCCGTTCTGTGCTGGCATTCTGAGCTTTTGCTTTCTTCGGAGCGCAGACCCTGTGACGCTGAACAGATAAACAGTGAGTCCCAGATAGATCAAAGAGTGCGTCACATTCATCCCCCACTGAAGAATCCGGCTTCCCGTTCCGAAAATAAGAGAATCCACTAGCTTCGGAAGCTCTCCCGTATGCCGTCTCGTCTCCTCCATCTCCCTCATGGAGACACAGGTGGGATCCCCCCATTGCGACAGAAATTTTCCCGCATAAAAGCGAATGAGATACCGCTTGGAATTCTGAAATTCTCCAATCGAAGCCTTCATCGTTTCCCGGGCATTCAGAACGGTCTGCTCTCTGTCATAGCCGGCATCCCGGAAAAGACCGACATTTCTGCCGTTGTACCAGCCGTATTTTCCCTCCGTCTCCTCCATTCCCATGGCAAAATAGGCCGCAGACGGAACGCCTTCCGGCATTTTCTCAATTCCTGCTGCCCTTGCCGTTCCAAGATTCACAGCGCTCTGCGCGCCCTTGGTAAGGACAACGAACATGACGCCAAGCAGCACCGAGCGCAGGATCAGAACTCCTGCAGATTTTCCGGAGGCTGCAGTACCGACTGTATTTCCGGAGGCTCCAGCGTTTTCGGCTGCTGCAGTACCGGCTGTATTTCCGGAAGCTCCAGCGTTTTCGGCTGCTGCAGTACCGGCTGCTACACTCACTGCTGCGTTCACCGCGTCCATCAGAAGAATCAGGATCATGGCAATCAGCGCCACGTAGCAGTTGGTTTTCAGCAGCGTTGCCGCAGCGATGCAGATCCCGGCCCCGATGATATCGCGAAGCCTTCTCCGGTTCAGATATCGGATCTCCAGGAGAAATGCCGCGCTCTGCACCGCAAAGGACCACAGGTCCGCATAAATAAAGGTCGCAAAGACATAGTAGAACCAGCAGCCCATTGACAGAAGCTGCATCACCGCGCAGACCCTCCTGTCATGGAACAGCTCCCACGTGATCTGATACAGAAAATACAGGTTGCAAAGAATCGAGACAACGTTCAGCAGCTGGTACACCAGATAATTGGACGGACCGCACAGCGCCTGAAGCACCTGCCCGATGAAGACATAGGTCACCTGGAACGGATAGACGAACAGATAGCCGCCCTCCTGCAGTGAGCTGTAATCTCCCCTGGAAAAAGCCTGCATGATCTCATCCAGCTGAAGAGCATCGTTGGTTGCATTTCCCCGGATCACCAGCACGAGAAACAAAGACATTCCCCCTGCTGCAAGGAGCATCGGCCACGGAAACGGGGGGTGCTCTCCGCTTTTCCCCTGCTCGCTCCTGCTCCTACTCTCGCTCCTGCTCCTGCTTCTGCTCTCGCCCATGGTCATGCTTCTGGTCATGCACTTCAGGACCATTCGCATCAATACCAGGATGACCGCCATGGAAAGAAGCAGCAGCGGCACATGATCCCGCACAATGTCAAACAGATCATTCTGCTCATGCTGCCGAAACCGAATTACCGTCGCAAAGCTGAAAAAAAGCGTAATCACGGATAAGATGCAAAGAAGGCCGTAGGAAAAATATATGGCAAGCTGTCTTAAGAAATTCAGTACTCTCATCATTTGTTGTCAGGCAACCTCCTGACCCATGTCTTCCGTTCTTCCATCATTGATCTGCATGGCTTCCCATCGCAAGCATGCACAGTCTGGTTTTCTGCTGCAATCTGCAAACATGTGCGATTTCCTGTTACAAAGAGAACAGGATACCATGCTTCCTCTCATATTATCACATCCTATGTTCTTAAGAGAAATCGGAAGCAGGCAAACCCAAAAGAGAGCCACGCTCTCTTTTGGGTTTGGGCTGGCAGGACTGGTTTGAAGATGCCCTTTTTCCTTAATGCATCTCTGGAAAGACATTCTTGCAAATCAGGATCAATTCCCCTGCCGGAAATCATCCCTCACAGATTTTTCTAGCAAATCAGGATCAATTTCCTCGTTGGAAATCATCCCTCCCGGACATTTCCAGCAGATCAGGATGCATTTCTCCGTTGGAAATCATCCCTCACAGATTTTTCTAGCAAATCAGGATCAATCTCCCCGCTGGAAATCATCCCTCGCAGACATTTTTAACAAATCAGGATGCATTTCCTCGTTGGAAATCATCCCTCACAGATTTTTCTAACAAATCAGGATCAATCTCCCCGCCGGAAATCATCCCTCGCAGACATTTTCAGCAAATCAGGATGCATTTCCCCGACGGGCATCATCCCTCCCGGACATTTCCAGCAAATCAGGATGCATTTCTCCGCTGGGAATCATCCCTACAAGACATTTCCAGCAAATCAGGATGCATTTCCCCACTGGGAATCATCCCTCACGGAAATTTTCAGCAGATCAGGATGCATTTCTCCGCTAGGAATCATCCCTCCCAGAAATTTCCAGCCAATCAGGATGCATTTCCCCGCTGGAAATCATCCCTCCCGGACATTTTCAGCAAATCAAGATGCATTTCCCCAACGGGAATCATCCCTCCAAGACATTTTCATCGAATCAGGATGCATTTCTCCGCTGGGAATCATCCCTCCCGGACATTTCCAGTAAATCAGGATGCATTTCCCCAACGGAAATCATCCCTCCTGAAATTTTTATCAAATCAGGATACATTTCTCCGACGGGAATCATCCCGCTGAAAACCATATCTCCTCCTAAAAAAGCTTGTCCGGCTTACGAGACAGGCAGAGTGCATTCAGAGAAAAATTCAATGAGAAATCACCGGGAAAATGAATGAAAGAGCAAAAAATGATTGAATATTACCGGAAACAAATAAAAAACAACGATTGGATATTACCGGAAAATAAATACTGAATGGAATAAGATCGGTGAACAAAAAAATAAGAAAAGATAAGAATCCGAACAGAGAAAGAAAAAAACCCGAAAGCCCTGTGCACTTTGACTCCTAGCCTCAGCCAGGTGGGTGCCCGAAGCAGCTACTTTTGCCATCCCGAGAACGCCGGACAAGCCGGGGTCTTCTGTCCGTAAGGACAGGGGCGCGACAGCCATAATGCGAAACGAAGCTCCCGTTTAAAGTATTTGTAGGTTCAAAATAGCACAGGAAGAATGCTTCCAGGCAAGACTAAGTATAACAATCCGGGGTCCTTTTGTCTATGCAAAAAGGCCCCGGAAAAGTGTTTCTGTATGTCACCCGCATATGCCCGGAATATACTGTACCCATAACTGTGGACACGGAAAACGGCCTATGCGGGTCAGAAAAAGGCCCCGGAAATCAGCTCCATATTTCTGCGCATTCACCGGAAATCAGCTTCAGATCTCTGCACATTCACCGGAAATCAGCTTCAGATCTCTGCGCATTCACCGGAAAGCCAGAGCTTCTCTTCCTCGTTCAGGTAAGGGGATATTTTCTCCAGAACGCTTCTGTGATAGTCATTCAGGAGCGTTCTTGTGTGCGGCGTGAGGACGGACGGATCGAGCAGGTCGCGGTCCAGCGGTGCGAAGGTGAGCGGCTCAAAGCAAAGGAACGTTCCATCCGGCGTTGTTCCCCATTCGCGGCAAAGGAGGATCGTCTCGATCCGGATGCCGTACGCGCCCTCTCGGTAAACGCCGGGCTCGTCCGAAACCACCATGCCGGCCTCAAGCGGCGTGGAGTCTGCTTTTTCACGTTCTCTCCAGCGGATGGTCTGCGGGCCCTCGTGCACGTTCAGAAGATAACCGATTCCGTGCCCGGTGCCGCACTTGTAGTCCATGCCGTTCTCCCACATGGGCTCTCTCGCCATGATGTCGAGCGCAATGCCGTTGCAGCCCTTGAGGAATACCGTGCCCATCAGCTGCAGCTGTGAGACCGCGGTCAGCGTATAGCTGCGGCGCATCTCGTCCGTCACGGGTCCGAGGGACATCGTTCTTGTGACATCCGTTGTCCCGCGAAGGTAATGGCCGCCGGAATCCACAAGAAGCATTCCCTCCGGGGAAAGCGCCGCTCCGCCGTCCTCGCCGGGCTCGTAGTGCATCATGGCCGCGTTGCTTCCGTACGCGGAAATCGTCGGGAAGGAAAGCTCCACATAATCGGAAATTCCGGCTCTCAGCTGATCCAGGTAAGCGGCTGCGGAGCCCTCCGTCAGCTGCGTTCCCTCCTTCATGCTTTTTTTCAGCCAGTAAATAAACTTCGTAAGCGCGGCGCTGTCCTCCACGTAAATGTCACGGAAGTTCCGAATCTCCGTCTCATTGCGAATGGACTTCATAAAGTCCACGGGGCTCGGCGTCTCAACGAAGTGTTTTGCTTCCTCGGAGGCAAGAATCTTATCTGCAGCCGCCTTGGGCAGTGCCGCAAGATCAACGCCCTCTGCCTTCAGCTCTTCACAGATGGTCCGATCCAGATTCTTCAGAAGAGCGCAGTACACGGAAAAACTTGTGTAATCCGGGTCGATCCAGACTCTGACCGCAGCCGGCTTTTCCCCGTCCGCGGCAGAAACCGTCTCAGCGGCAGAAGTCCCTGCCGCTGCGCCAGCCGCGGCTTCCTTGCCAAGCGGCAGCTCCGGAAGGTCCGCAAGGAAGCGCTCATAGCTGCGGAGCGTGATGCCTGCTTCCTTTGCATACTCTTTCAGCTCCCCGGTCACCTCCTCGTCCTGAAGGTACAGGAGTGCCTTATCCTTCGTCACAACGGCGTAGGACAGCGCCACCGGGTTGCATTCCACATCATTTCCGCGGATGTTGAAGAGCCACATGATCTCGTCCAGCTTGCTGCTGACATAGGCTGTGACATTCTTCTCCGCCATTTTCCCGCGAAGTCTTTTCAGCTTCGACTCGGCGGACTCACCCGCGTATTTTTCCGCATCCAGGAGAAAAACAGGGTGCTTCGGAAGTGCGGGGCGGTTCTCCCAGGTATCTCCCGCAAGGTCCTTCTCCGCAGAAACCTCCACCTTCTTCTCGCCAAGAAGAGCGGCGAGTGCCTGCCCCTCTGCCTTGGTGATGCAGCGGCCGTCAAAGGCAAGCCGCGAATTCTCCGGCATCTCTGCTTTCAGCCATTCGTGAAGCGTCGGAACGCCGGGCTCTCCCATTTTCATCAGGGTGATGCCGCTTCCTGCAAGCTCATGCTCCGCCTGGATAAAATAACGTCCGTCTGCCCAGAGCGCAGCTTCTTCTCCCCGCACGGCGAGAATGCCTGCGGAGCCTGTAAAGCCGCTGTAGTACTCTCTTGCCTTGAAACAGTCTGCCACATATTCCGAATTGTGATAATCCGCGGTAGGAATGATCACGGTGTCCACACCGTTTCTCTCCATCGCACCGCGAAGCGCCGCAAGACGGGCGACGCATCTGTTCTCTGCCATTTCTCTCTGTCCTTCTTTCCTGTTTTCTTTCCGAATCTCAGATGCCGAGGAATTTCTCCACCTCGGCTGCCATAGCCTTTTCGTCCTTGTCGCAGACCGTCTTATGACGGATTTCCGCGCCACGTAGTCCTGCAACCGCCTGAGGAACAGGGGTGCCGCTTACTGCGGAGAGCGCATCTGCAAGCTCCAGATCCGGAAGCTCATGGGGCTTTCCGAGCGCCTTCATGACCGAGGTCTCGAACTTGAACGGAGAAGCTGTGGAGACAATCACGGTTCTGGTCGCATCGCCGGTCTCCTTCCGGTATTTTCCGTAAACCGCAGAGGCAACTGCCGTGTGCGGATCGATGACGTAGCCGTCCTTCTCGTAGCGCTCCCGGATTTCCTCCGCAGTCTCTTCCTCGTCAGCATAGCCGCCTGCAAAATCGCCGAGTCTTTTGCGCATCTCGTCGGTGATCTGATATTTTCCCTCCTCGGAAAGCTTCTTCATAAAGCCGGCATCCGCCTCGGCACTGTCGCCTGCGATGTGGTAGATCAGGCGCTCCAGATTGGAGGAAATCAGGATATCCATCGACGGCGAAGTGGTCAGAACGAACTCGCGGTTGCGGTCATACTCGCCGGTCCGGAAGAAATCATACAGAACCTTGTTGGAGTTAGAGGCGCAGATCAGCCTGTGAACCGGAACGCCGAGCTCCTTCGCATAGTAGGCAGCAAGGATGTTGCCGAAATTTCCGGTGGGAACGACAAAATTCACGGCTTCGCCCGCGGAAACGGCTTCCTCCGCCGAAACGCCGCCGTTTACCGAAATGTCCTTCTTCTCATTCTCTGCGGCACCGAGAAGTCTCGTGTAAGCCCAGACGTAGTAAGCAATCTGCGGAACGAGGCGGCCGATGTTGATGGAGTTTGCGGAGGAGAACTGGTAGCCTGCTGCAGCAAGCTTCTCCTTCTCTGCGGGATCCGTGAAGATCTTCTTGACGCCGCTCTGGGCATCGTCGAAGTTGCCGCGGATTCCGACAACGCAGGTATTTTCCCCCTTCTGCGTCACCATCTGGCGCTCCTGAATCGAGGAAACACCGTCCTTCGGATAGAAAACAATGATCTTCGTGCCCGGAACATCCGCAAAGCCTGCCAGCGCAGCCTTTCCGGTGTCGCCCGAGGTGGCCGTCAGAATGACAATCTGCTTGTCCTCATGGTTCTTCTTCGCCGCCGTGATCATCAGGTGCGGCAGAATCGAGAGCGCCATGTCCTTGAAGGCAATGGTGGCGCCATGGAAAAGCTCCATGTATTCCACGCCGTTTACGTTTCTGAGAGGAGCGATGGCCGGCGTATCAAACTTACTGTCATACGCTGCGGCAATGCAGCCCTTCAGCTCTTCCTCCGTATAATCGGTAAGAAACAGCTTCATGACTTCATAGGCAACCTCCCGGTAGGTCATTCCGGAGAGCTTCTCCAGAGAGACATCCAGCTTCGGAAGTTCTGTGGGAACGAACAGTCCGCCGTCATCCGAAAGGCCCTTCAGAATTGCCTGCGATGCCGTGATCGGTGTGCTCTCACTTCTGGTGCTGCGGTACATGATGCTCATAATCTTCCTCCTCTGCCGCGGCCATCCCGCGGCTTATTATGCCATTACCTTCATTACCTGATACTCAATCTGTCACCCCGTCAGAACCGTCGCTTCCGGGTTCTGCCTGCCGGTTTTCTACCGGTTCGGACGCTCTCACCCCTTCGGTTTTTCCTCTCCCGCCTCGGCAAGAGCCTCCCGGAGCAGCGTGTCATCTCCGGTATAGCGGGCAGCCTCCAGACCTCTTGCTTCCTTTTCAATCTGCTCCTGGAACTGCAGGAAGGCCTGATCGAGGGATTCATTGGTAAGCTCCGGGCGAACCTCATCACTTTTCTGTGGTCTTCGCCTCTTCTTCGGCTCCTTGAGAATCCACTTCTTCGCCGACGCACCGAACGGCTTCGGCGCAAGCTTCTTATCCAGAAGGGGCCGCAGAAGGTTCACAAGAAGCAGCGCATAGACCACTGCATCCTCATAAAAGCCGGCCTTCCTCACCCAGAACACGGCTGCTCCGAAGATCAGACCGTACCAGCATCTCGCCGCAAACGAGATCGGTGAGGTCGTATAATCCTCCGCCATGACAAAGGCTGTAAACAGAAAGCTTCCTCCGCCAAGCTGAATCGCCAGCGTATAGGGAGACAGGCCATAGCGTCCGATCAGTACATAGCATACAGAAAAAGACAGGATTGCCGCAAGAGGTACGGTCAAATCTATGATTCCCGTAAGGAACAAAATAACAACACCCGCCAGAACGGCAAGCGTCGATGCGGTCCCGATATAGCCCGCGACATTGCCGGTCAGCATCTCCAGGAGATTCGGCGTCTCCCCGCTCTGCAAAAGCGCAAGGGGAGAAACTCCCTCGTAATTCTTACAGGACAGATCGAGCATCATGCCGCGGCATACAAGGAGCAGTACACATTTTGCCGCCATTGCCGGATTGAAAATATTGTGCCCCAATCCTCCGGAAGCATGCTTGAACACCACGATGGCAAGCGCCGACTGTGCGGCAGCGGCCCAAAGCGGCGCACCGGGCGGCAGAATCAGGCCGCACACAAGTCCCGTGACAATGCAGGAGTAGTCCATCACGGACGCTGCCCGCTTCTTCCAGATCAGATCACAGAGAAATTCCAGGACGAACGCGCAGCCAACCGAGATGCCGATCAGAAGAGCTGCATGAAATCCGTAGCGGTAAATTCCCATGCCCGCGCACGGAAGAAGTGCCAGCACGACAAAATACATCAGGTCGCCCGTGGTGATCCGGGATCGCACATAGGGGGCGGTTTCGAAGACTTTGGATATTGCCTGCTTCAAATCTGATACCTCCTTGCGTAATCTCCTGCAAGCGCGCTGTTGCGAAGACATTCCCGCTTCATCGCGCCGATCTCTGCGGCAAGATCAATGCCCGCCGGGCAGACATAGCTGCAGCAGCCGCAGTCGCAGCACTCCATTCCGGCATGCTCCGCAAAAGCAGGCTTGTTCCTAAGTCTTGCATCTTTGATAAGCTGCATCGGAACAAGCTGCTCGGGGCAGGCCTGAACACAGCGCCGGCACCGGATGCAGGGTGTTTCCTTTTTTTCCTCCGAAGCGCTCTTCGGAAGGCAGGTAATGGCGGAGGAGAGCTTGGTGACCGGGGCGTCCAGATTCCGGATTTCATGCCCGGTGATGGGCCCTCCCGCAAGAAGAAGCGTGTTGTCCTCTTTATAAAAGCGTCCGAGATTTCCTGCCTGCTCCAGAACATCCCGGTAGGTCTCTCCGAGGCGGACCCGGAGATTGCAGGGAGCTGCGGCGGCAGGCCCGGATACGGTAATCACTCTTTTGATCAGCGGCTCCCCGAGAAGCACCGCGTCACTGACTGCGGCAAGCGTCTGGGCATTCACCACGAGACACCCGATCTCATAGGGAAGCATTCTCGCATTCAGGCTCCTTCCGGTGACCGCATGAATCAGCTGTCTCTCCGAGCCCTGCGGATACTTATCCTTGCAGCGCCGCACGTAAATTCTCGGATTGTCGATCAGAAGCTCGCGAAGGAGCTGAAATCCCTCGCGGTTCGATTCGGAAACGGCGATGATTCCCTTCGCCTTCGGGAAAAGTCCAAGAAGAATGGCCAGTCCGTCAATGACCTTCCAGGGATCCTCCAGAATCCGGCGGTAGTCACCGGTCAGATAGGGCTCACACTCCACGCAGTTGGCAATGATCGTATTCATCGTCGTCCTGCTGGCATTCAGAAGCTTATATTCCGTCGGAAGTCCCGAGCCGCCAAGACCTGCAATGCCCGCATCCCGGATCGCCGTCAGGATTTCCTGTCTCGTCATGCGCGTAGGATCGATGTCATGTCGCCTTGCAAACGGCACATACTGCCCGTCGTTCTCAATAATAATGGAAGGAACCGGCTTCCCCGAAATGTCCGGCACGTCCTCCATCGCAACCACTCTCCCCGACACCGAGGAATGAAGGTTTGCGGACAGCTCCCCGTCCGCCCGTGCGATCAGCTGCCCGCAGCAGACATATTCTCCCAGGGACACGACAGGAACCGCCGGCTCGCCGATGTGCTGTTTTAACGGGAAAAACATCTTCCCCTCAAACGGAAATACCTCCCGGATCTTCCGATCCTTCGAGAGGTCCTTTCCGGAATACGGGTGAATCCCGCCCGTGAATGTCAGTCTTGCCATTTTATCCCTCGCTGAGGCAAAATTTGCGAAGCCGCTTTTTATTCCGGCCTCCCGGAGAGGCTACTGTTTTGCCATCTCAAATTCTTCCAGATATTTCATAAAATCCTGCTCCGGCACCGGTTTCGAGTAGTAGAAGCCCTGCAGATATTCGACGCCGTGCGAAATGAGCATATCCCGCTGCTCCTTCGTTTCCACGCCCTCTGCCACTGCCTCGCGCCGAAGTCCCCGGATGAGAGAAAGCATGTTCTCAAAGATCACATGATTGTCCTCGCTCTCCCCTTCTGCCCACAGAAAGCTCTTGTCCACCTTGATAATCCGGAACGGGAAATTCTGAAGGTAGAACAGGTTTGCCCGTCCGGTTCCGAAATCATCCAGAGCAAAAGAAAAGCCGTCTTTCGTCAGCTTCTCCATGACACTTCGCATGGTGTTTATGGAGTATACCATTGCAGATTCCGTAATTTCCAGATTGATTTCCGACGGTGAGACCCCATAGCTTTCCACGATGGAAAGCAGGCGCTCCGGAAGCTGCGTATCCATGCACTGAACAGCTGACAGATTTACTTCCACAAACTGAAGACCTGCATGCTGCGGAGCTCCGGAGGAGAGGAATCTGCACACCTCCTTGAAAACAAAATCTCCGATCTGTGCAATCATACCGGTCTGCTCTGCAACCGGAATAAATTCTTCCGGAGAAATCATTCCAAGCTCCTCATCCTTCAGGCGCACCAAAGCCTCTGCCGAATGTATTTTTCCACATTTTGTATCATAAATCGGCTGATAATAAACTTCCAGCGAACGATTTTCCAACGCCCTCCGGACCGCCATCTCCACGGAAATTCTGCGTTCTTCCTCCCGCAGCTCATCCGCCAGATAGATCCGGTCCTTCGGCAGCCGGTCGTTGTATTCCGCTCCGACAAAAATCTCCAGCTGCTCCTGCGTCTTCATCTGCTCCGGCACCTTCGTCATCCAGACCTGAACGGAAATCGGCATCCTCATGGTATGGAACTCCCAGACTCCGGAGAACTTGTTCAGAATCTGCTGTGCCACAGAAGAAGCCGTTTCCTCCGTACAGCCGCCGAGGAGCAGTGCAAACTCGCCGGTTCCCGTGCGGTAAATATGCGTTCTTGCACCCTCAAACCTCATCAGCCATCTGCCAAGCTCTCTCAGAATCCGGTTCGTGGTATCCATACCGAGCATCATGCTGTAATGCTGATAATGCTGCAGCTTCACGGCAATGGCATAGGAAGACATCCGATTTCCGAACAGAACCTCGGCATCCCTTTTCAGCGCATACGCACTGAAAAGTCCGGTTTCTGCATCCATCATTTCATCGTTGTTCTCAAGAACCAGGAAGCACCCGGTCAGAAAGAGCGACTGCATGAAAATGGAAGCGCGTAGATATGGATTGATCAGTTCCAGAATCAGCCCGCCAAGAAAAGCATAAAAGCAGATCAGAATGTACCAGAAATCCTTTCCCATGGATTTCCGATACCGAAGAAGCAGCAGCATGCTGTAAAGGACATAGCAGCTCGCTACAAACGCATAAAACGGATAAAAGCTCTCCCTGGTGTACTGCCCGGAAACGTCATAGGAATAAAGAAGTCTGCGGATGCATGGAAGAACCGTTGCCACTGCAAGCGCAATTTCGGGAATGGAAAAGATCAGATATTTCTTCCATGTGTAGCTGTAGGCCCGCCCGGTCAGCTCGAGCACATAGAGCGCCATCAGATACTCCACGGAAATATGAAAGAAATGAGAAAAACAGGTCACAATCTCCAGAAGGAGAAGATTGCTGCTGCCAACATTACGAAACGCTCCTGTCGCAAACTCGGCAAACGCAGAAAGCATCAGCGTCAGTGTCATAAGCGCAACAAGATGCGAACGGAGATTCCGGACATTTTTCTTCCTGAAAAAAGTAAACATAAGAAAAAGGTTCAGAAACCCCGCACACAGATCAAAATTCAAATTGTATCGGCCGCTCGGATATATCATAATACCTAAGATATTAACACATATTCCGAGAGGATATTAATACTTATTTGGTGGACATTTCATAGGGCTTTTCTCTGGATTCCTGCAATCCAACCAAATCAGGATGCATTTCCCGGCGGGAATCATCCCTGCAAGAGCTTTTCATCATATCAGGATGCATTTCCCCGGCGGAAATCATCCCTACAAGAGCTTTTCTGCATATCAGGATGCATTCCCCCGCTGGAAATCATCCCTGCAAGAGCTTTTCTGCATATCAGGATGCATTTCCCCACTGGAAATCATCCCTGCAAGAGCTTTTCTGCATATCAGGATGCATTTTCCCGGCGGGAATCATCCCTGTGAGAAGAATCATGTAAATAGAGATGAATTTCCAAGCCGAAAATCATCCCTCCAAAACATTTCCTGCAATTCAGGATGCTACGACTCTTTCCAGATGCCCCAGGCGATTCCAACCTTTCCGCCCGCGCGAAGAAAATCCTTCATCCTTCTCTGCAGAGAGGTATCCTCCCGGAGATTTTCCAGCTCTGCAGACTTCTGCTGCCCGGCGGCAAGCTTGTATACCCACTCCAGATAATCCGTCGCGTCCGGATTTGTCTGTGTAATTTCGAAGCGGGCAGCAAATGCAAGAATTCTGGAATCCAACGGCAGAAGTTCTTTCAAGGCTGGAGAAAGGAGCCAGGATTCACACATTCCGGGCCACCCCGCTGTTTCCGGAAAATTCTCCGCAAAGAACTGCTTCTGCTCTGCATACGATGCATCCACCCGGTCATCGGACAGATCTGCATCACTCGGAATATGGATGCTGATCACCTTCTCTTCGTCATCGATCTGATATTCCAGCTCTCCGATGCGAAACAGCTTTCCTTCAATCTGATGCGGTGTCCAGAAGCCGCGGTCAAACCCATACACGCCATACGACACCTTGTGCTCCCGCACAAAGCGAGAGAAGCACTTCATCGTCTCGATATAAATTTCCTCGCTGATCCGGTTCCAGGGCTCATGTTTCCTCGCTTCATATGCAGCCATTGTCTGCTGAAGAAGCTCATCCAGGCCATGCTCCGATTCATTTGCCCGTAGATTCAAAGTCTCTTCCGACTCCCTGTTCAGCGCATTTCCCTGCATTCCGGAAAGCGCCCCAAACGCCCGCTCATCGGCAACAAAACTATCATCTCGTTCCCCGGCCATCCGGACAAGCTTGTCTGTGACCTCCTGCGCCATATTGATCCGTTCCAAAAATTCTCTGTAACTCAAAACGCTTCTCCCGTTTTCTTCTGCCTTCGCCTGTTTTTTCCGCTTTCTTCTGCCTTCGCCTGCCTTCTTCTGCCAGCTTTCTGCTTACTCCTGCCTTCATTCTATCATGTCATCCTCTGCGAAATCTTCCCGGAAAATCTCCTGCAAAAGAAATCCGGTCAGGGATTCTGCCATTTTGCGCTGTCTTTGGGCAGAGGGGTGTCCGTCACATCCGGTCACTTCGCCGGGAGGCATGGGCTCCTCGCGGTGCATCCGAACAGGAACGCCGCTCTCTGAGAGCCTTTGCACGGCTTCCTCCACTCTGGGAAGGAGCCTTTGCGACATCACGCCGAAGGTACAGACAATTTCCGCTCCGGGATTCCGGCGATGAATGTTCCTTACAAACTCGCAGTATTCCTCTTCAAACCGCTCTTCCCTCTCCCGGATTCCTCTGGTATAGCTGTCATCATTGGTTCCCAGATTGATGACAACAACCTGCGGACAAAAGCTTGAAAAATCCCAGCTCTCCGGCCTCCATCCATACCTTTTTGCAAGCACCGCGTCAGTATGCGGATAAAGGGCAGGCATCAGCACATCCGTCAAAGGCTCATTCTTCTCCGGTTCTATATACCTGGAAATCACGCCGATTCCGCTGAAGGAAACCAGCTGATAATCCGCATCCAACGCTCTTGCACACTGAACTGCAAAGGCATCGTCCGCACTTTCGGTTTCCGTAGAAAACAAATTCTCCGGTTTCCCAAGCACCCCATAACCGCAGGTAATGGAATCTCCGATAAACTCAATTTTCCGGTCTTTTTTATCTGTCGGCCGGATCTCTGCTTCCTCATCGGTGTAAAAGGCCAAAATTCCCGAGGATGCATACTGCACCTCGGATTCCTTCACAAGACGGACCACCATCGTCCGGACATCCCCCTCCGAGTCATTCCCTTCCAGGTCATCCCGCTTCCGGACATCCCCCTCCGGAAGGAGCGGATAGAGGTGCCTTCCCGGCATAAGCGAAAAGCGCCGTACCAGCTGATGATCCAGGTACAGCGCCATATAGCAGGGATACTGCGTGCCGTCCGTCTGATCTTCGCAATAATCCGAGAGCAGCTCACAGGATAAGCTTCTTCCCGTAAAGGTAAACTCGACATAGCTTCCGGAATAGCAAAGATAACGTGCTCTTCTGCCCGTGTTTTCTCCGGTATGCACAAGTGTTCTTCCGAGAACCTTCATGTTCCCGGCATCCGGCTCCCAGCTTCTTCCCTCCGGACGTCTCGTTATCCCCTTCGAGCTCTTCGCTGCTTCTTCCGGATGTTTCGTTGTCCCCTCCGGACGTTTCGTTGTCCCTTCCGCCATGTCTCACATCCTTTATCGCATGCCATTCCCGCAGCAGATGAGCTCATACGAGCCAGCCGCTGCGGGTAATTTCATGGAATCGCTGTGCTTTGAATTATCCAATCACAGCCGTCGTCACAATGTAATTCCACTGGTTATAGTCAAGGGTGGTGACGTCTGCACCTTCGCAGTACGCAAACGGAAGAACCGGCTTCTCCAGCTCGTCAATTTCGGCAATCTCTCCCGACAGATATTCTTCCAGGCGCTGCTGCACCTCCAGAATCCGCTGACGAAGCCCGCCGATCCGGAGCGACTGCACCTCAAAGCCAAAGGCCTTGTTTTCACTCATCCACTGCTTCCGGAAATCCTGGTAGAACCGGTCCAGCTTTCCCAGCAGCTGCGGGATCGCTTCCTCCGCAATTTCCCGGAGCTTTTCCCGGTCTCCTGCGTCATACGCCGTTCGGATGACCATGCCAAGATTCGCCTTATCCTGCAAAACCCTGCACAGAGAGGCCTGCGTTTTCAGAACGTAGCAGAGACTGCTGCCGCTGCTGTCCCTGACCGCCTGTTCCAGCTGCTTCGCCGCATCCTCGTAGTACCCATTTGACAACTGGTTCGCCGCATCCTCGTAATATCCGCTTGCCAGCTGCTGTGCGAGCGGATCGAATATCCCAAGCAGAGCATCGTTGTAGAGAAGGAACTTTCCTGCGTTGTTCACGCGGTCCTTGCGCGCCGGAAGAGGGTTACTGAGGTCAAGCTTCATATAGTCCTCTTCCCGGATTCCGGTCAGTGCGTAAAATGCAGCTTCCGGCAGGTTATCCTCATAGACCAGCCTGGCATCCTCAAACAATCCTGGCAGAATCGAGAACTGGCTGGCTTCTCCGCCGTTGTCTCCCCAGCCGGTCATCACCACGGAGGTGATTCCGTTTCTTCTGCACGAAGAAAGGGCTGCCTTTCCGATCACAGCGCTGTAGCGATTGTGCGGCGCAAAGCCAATCCACTTCCATACGCCCCCGGCAAAGCTCACCTTGTCTGTCATCTTTCGATGCTGGCGGAGCATATCATCATAATGCTCTTCGTCTGCCGAATAATAATCCCAGTAAACAAGCTCCAGACCCTCCGGAATTTTTACATTCTCAGCCATGGGCTTGTCTTTCACATAGTACTCACCGCCAAACGCAAGGCGGAAAAACATATCGCTCCACATCTGCGGCTGAAGACCGTATTTTCTGCAAATCTCCATGACGCGTTCCAGATGCTTCTGAATGATTTTCACACGGTTCTGATAGCCGTGCGCATCCAGATACTTCCCAAGTCCGACCATGTGGGCCTCGTCCATTCCAAGGTTCACGCGGCGGGAAGGAAACGCATCGGACACCGCCTTCAGGTAATGATCGAGGAACTCATACGTCCGCTCATCCCCGACAAGGAGAATATCGTCGGTGTCAATGAATTTCTGATAATGCTCATACCTGGTAATCTGATTGAGATGTGCCAGCGTCTCGACATACGGGCGAATCTCTACGCCGAAGAGCGCTGCATAGCGGACAATCTCCGCAATCTCTTCCTTTGTATAGGCTCCGCGCATATAGCCAAAATACGGCTCCTCCGGAATCGCGAGGGTATCCTCCAGATACAGCCCGATGAAATGATATCCCATCAACGCGGCCTGTCTGACCAGTTTTTTCAACGTATCCACTCTGGCCACGGCATTTCTGGAGCAGTCTGCCATATAGCCGATTTCGGAAAGCCAGCGCTCACTCTTCCCTTCCGCCGCGGTACTGCCCGCCGCCGCAAGGAGTGCCCGGCATAAATCCGGCTTCGTTCCATAAACCATATGCAGAACTCCGTCCGACTTCGTATAACGATAGCCGGCCTCCATCCCCTGCTCAGCAGTCAGCGCATACGCTTCGGTATCCGCTCCGCGCTCCAGAGCCGGAGCAATTTCCTGAATCAGTTCCGGGTCAATACCCTTGATATCCCTTATTTTCATAGTAACCTCCCTCGAAGGCGGTTTTGCCGAATGCGTTACCCCCTGCATTCCCCGAGCGCCTGTACAAAGCGCTTTGTGATGTCACGGGGCCTGGTGATTGCGGTTCCCACAACTGCCGCAAGAACCGGCTCCCGGAACACTCTCTTAAGCTGATCGACCTCCCACACACCGCCTTCCGCGATGATCGGAATGCTTTACGGCCGATTGTTGATTTCCCGGATGGCGGACGGATCCACCTTGAACTTTCGATCCGCTGTCATGAGTCCGTTGATCTCCTGCTGCACGTCCGAAACCTGTGTATAGCAATATCCGCACACATACGGAAGTGCCTTGATGGCAGACGTCACAGAGTCAAAACGCCGGATGAATTCCTCCTCATCCTTCACCATATCTCCGTAGCCCCAGCCCTCTCCTGCTCCCGCAAAGGCAATTCCTCCGTACTCACTGATGAGGACCGGCTGGCCGCGGTAGGAATACCCCTCCGCCAGGGCAAAATGATCCTTGCAGTGCGGCAGCCTTCCGGCAAGAATGTCCTCCTTCCGGGTCAGATACCGGTCCGCAAGCGCATCTCCCCACGCCTCATAGTCGTGCAGGGTAAGAAGGTCCGATACGGTATGCTCCCATCCGTCGTTTACAACAACGGGTCGCATGGGATCCAGGCTCTTCGTCAGGTAATAAATGGCTTCCGTGAAGCACTGCTGGGTGCGATCGGTCCTGACCTTCGGGATCCCCCAGGATTCGTTCAGAGGAACCCAGGTAATGATCGACGGATGATTGTAGTTCTGCCGGACAATCTCTGCCCACTCGCGGGTAAACTGCTCCACCGCCGCATCGGAATACGAATAGAAGGCCGCCATCTCGCTCCAGACAAGCATTCCCTTCACATCACACCAGTACAGAAAGCGCTCATCCTCAAGCTTCTGATGCTTGCGAAGGCCATTGTAGCCAAGCTCATGAATCCGGTCGATGTCCTCGATCAGTGCCTGCTCCGAGGGCGGAGTCAGATGACTTTCCTCCCAGTAGCCCTGATCCAGAATCAGCTTCTGATAAACCGGAGCGCCGTTCAGAAGAACCTGGGAATCCTTGATCTGCACCTCTCTCATTCCGAAATAGGAATCCGCGCGGTCAATCTCCTTCCCGTTCCGAAGGAGCCGAAGCTCCATGTCATATAAATTCGGTGCGTCCGGGCTCCAGAGGTGCACGCCCCACTGATCCGCAGGATCCGGCTTGTCCAGTCCGATCCGGAAGACAAGGTGCTCCTGCGCCAGGAGCCTTGCTCTTGCCGTCAGCTCACCGTGGTAAAATACGACCGCCTCCACCTCCAGAGAGGACATATCTGCCCCGCAGGTCCCGGCAGCTTCCGCTGAGCCTCCATCCGCCCCGCAGCCATTCTTCCGAAAATGCTCCAGGTTCAGGGAGACCTCCGCCTCGATTTCATTTCTCTGCAGATCCGGCGTCAGCTTCACCCGCTCCAGATAGGCCTCCGGCACCCATTCCATCCAGACCGTCTTCCAGATTCCGGTTGTCTGCACGTACCAGCAGGCAAAATTCTCCTTCATCCAGCGCTGCTTGCCGCGCGGCTGCTCCCGGCCAAGAGAATCCTTCACGCAGACGACAATGCGATTTTCTCCGGCACAGATGCTGTCTGTGATGTCGAAGGAAAACCGCTCATAGCCGCCCCTGTGGCTTCCCGCCTTCTTCCCGTTGATCCAGACCGTAGTCTCGAAATCACTGCCCTCAAAATGAAGAAGCAGCCGCTTTCCGTCCGTTCCGACCTTCTGTCCGCCGTCCTGCTCCGGGGCATCTTCCATTCCGTTTTTCTGTCCGCCGTCCTGCTCCGGGGCATCTTCCATTCCGTTTTTCCGTCCGCCGTCCTGCTTCGAAGAATTTCCCGCAATGGAGAAGCTCTTTTCATACCACACGCAGGAATGCACCGTCTCGTCCCCGATGCCGCTCGCAGCGGTCTCATAGGTAAAGGGAACCTGGATTTCCCGGACTCTGTTCACCGGAAGTCCGAGGGCCGGCCAGTCCGCCCCGCCTTCCCCGTTGTCATCGAAGCAAAAGCTCCATGCTCCGTTCAGATTGATCCACTCCTTCCGGACAAACTGGGGCCTTGGGTAATCCGGAATATAACATGCTGCTCCATAAATCTTGTTCAACGCTCTCTTTCCTCCTGCTGCCGTTCCAGATATAACGTGACGATTTCATACGGACGAACACACAGCGTCACCCGTCCACCCTCTGCGGGAAGCGGAAGGCCGGGATGCTCATGGCTGCTCTCCTTCGAATCCCCGTCCGGATTCTCATCCGCTCTTTCATCCATCCTGACGCGGAAGACGCGGAAATTCTCTGCAAAGCAAAGGCTCACCTCCTGCTGCCTACCCCACGCCTCATAACCGCGGCAGATGATTCCCTGTCCGTCCTCCGACTGCTTGATCGTCTCCAGAACAAAGCCCTCGGAATCTGACTGAACAAAGGAATAACTTCCTGTTCTCTCGCCTGCAAAAGCCACGGGGCCTGCAGGCGCTGCCGTCCCTGCAAGCGGAATCGCCTTCATCGGCTCATTCAGGCGGCTCGCCTCCCGGATCACATGACCGCTCCGGAAATCCCCCTCATGCGGATACAGAGAATAGGTAAATTCGTGCACGCCGGTGTCCGGATCCGGGTCCGGATACGTGCCGTTTCGAAGAAGGCTGAGGCTCAGCACATTGTGGTGCACGCTGCAGCCGTACCTGCAGTCATTCAGAAGCGCTGCTCCATAGCCGGAGTCGCTCAGATCCATCCACCGGTGTGCACAGACCTCAAACCGCGCGCGATCCCACGACGTATTCTCCGTCGTCGGCCGCTCCACATTTCCGAACTGAATGTCGAAATTCGCACGGGAAGAAAATACCTTCACCGGGAACTGCACGCGCACAAGAAGCCGATGCTGTCTCCAGTCCATCCGGGTCCGAAAATCAATCCGTTTCGTATGACGATAGAAAATCACATCCTGCTCCAGCACGGACTCCATAAAGCGCCGTCTGATGTGCAGCACCGCGCGCACCGGCCCGTTCTCCGAAAGCTCGCAGGACTCTGCCGCATCCAGCGCCCAGAATTTCTCCCGGTAATAGCTCTCCACATTCCAGTTCTCATACTTATCCGGCCGGTCCTCATACGCAAGAATCCGGTTTCCGGCGCAGTGCTCCGCTTCTTCCCGGCATTCCGGAAAAGCACTGCCGATCACCTCTCTGCCCGCCACACGGTCATACAGCCGAAGAAGCTCTCCCTCTTCGTTCATGCAAACCTCGTAATAATCCGTGCGGAAGGAGAGCTCCCCGCTCTGCGGATCCTTTCGGAAATCGGAGATAACAGCCGTCTCGTCGGCTGTTTTCTCTTCTTCTCCCCCCAGAAGCCGGTATCCCTTGCAGGGCACATCCCGGAAAAGATACAGCCACGTATTCTGCTTCGTCTTCTGGCGAAGTGCCTCGCTCTTCAGCTCGAAGGGAAGTTCTGCCGCATCCTCCCCGGAAAAGCTGCTCATGTTGAAAACAGCAGCCCCCGCCAAAGGCTCCTGCGAATTCTCACGGCTCTCTGCAGCGCAGCCCGCCCCCTTCAGAACCGCAGCAAGTGCCGCCGCGTTCAGCTTCTCGTTGGATTCCATGATCTGCGCATACTCGCGGTCCGACTGCTCATAAACCTCATGAATGGAAGAGCCCGGCAGAATATCGTGAAACTGATTGCGAAGAAGGAGCAGCCAGCTCTGGTCCAGCTGCGCCTTCGGATAGGCAAAGCCGTTCCCTGCCAGAAGAGCCAGCACAGAGAGAAATTCCGTCTGCTGCATTCCGATCTCTGCCTTCCGGTTATTGCGTTTTGTTTCCGCCCGGGACGTATACGTTCCGCGGTGGTATTCCAGATACAGCTCTCCGTCCCATTCGGGAAGGAACCTCCGGTCCATTCCTTTCTCCAGCTGATGGAAGAATTCGCGCAGACTGCTCTGCTGCACCCGCGGCACTCTTGCGATGGAATGCTCCATCCGTCTGCTCTGCTCCAGCATCTCTCTGGTCGGGCCGCCGCCTCCGTCTCCGAAGCCGTACAGCGTCACAAGGTCTGCCGTCAGATTCTTCTGCTGATACCTCTGCCAGGTTCCCATCAGCTGATCCGGATTCTGACGGCCGTTGTAGGTGGTTTCGCGGTCGCGGATTCCGGCATGCCCCTCCGAAGGATCGTAATCTCTGGTTGTCACAAGCTGTGTCAGAACCGGAGATCCGTCGAGACCTCTCCAGACGAAGGTATCGTACGGAAATTTGTCCGAATCGTTCCAGCCCATCTTGGTCGTCATGAAGTACGAAAGGCCGAAGCCTCTCATAATCTGCGGAAGCGCAGCGCTGTATCCGAAGACATCCGGAAGGAACAGCACCTCCTGCTTCCCCGCATGCAGGACCTTTTCAAAATAACGGGTTCCGTAAAGAAACTGTCGGACCATGGATTCCCCGGAGATCAGGTTGCAGTCGGGCTCAAGCCACATGCCGCCCTCGGCCTCCCAGCGGCCCTCCTGAATTTTCTTCCGGATCTCCTCAAAAAGGTCCGGTGCATCCTCGCGAACGAACTCGTACAGTTCCGGCGTGCTTGCCGAAAACCGGTACTCCGGATATTCCTTCATCAGATTCAGCACCGTCTGATAGCTTCGAACCGCCTTCTGCCTTGTCTGACGGATCGGCCATTTCCAGGCAACATCGATATGGGTATATCCGATGCTGTGGACCGTGACCGGAGCCTCTTTTCTCGAATCGTAATAATTCTCGCGAAGGGACTTGTCCGCCAGTTCGACCGAATTTCGAAACGCCGCAGAGCCGGTATCGCGCAGATCCAGAAGGCAGAGCGCGTCATAAATGGCCCGCTCTCCCGCAATTTTCTCCGGATCCCCCTCCGCAAGAAGCTCACAGGCATCAAACAGAACCTTGACATCATAGTAAAGCTGCTGCACCGCAGGATCCGGTACAACGGCCTCCAGATAGAAATGAAGGCTCTTTCTCGCCTGATTGGAATAGGCATAGAAGGCCACCTCCGCAGGCGTCCCGCCGCAGCACTCCTCAAGCAGCATGTCCTGATGATTCATGTCCATGGAGGCCGTTCGCCTTCCGTTCAGAAAGCCGATGATCTGCGGATTGTCCGTATCCCAGATGTCCACGGCCCCTGTTCTGACAAGCAGATACAGCGGCTTCCCCGGAATCCCCGCATTCTCCGGAACCTCTGCACGAAACCAGAAATGCCGGTCCGCACCGCCCCAGGTCTCATCCGTTTCGAATTTGCGGAACGTAAACCCGTCCGCACAAAAACGATCGGGGCAGCTGTAATCCCCGTCTGCAATCTCAATTTCGGACAGCTCTGTTCTCTTTAACCGCATCGAATCCTTCAGCGCAGGAAGGATCGCTCTGATATACTGATCAATGTGTTCCATAATCCCCTCTTTCTGCCATTTCCTCTGCATATATCATTTTATACTACCCGAACCGACTATGTTTTACAATTGTCATGCAAACTGTATAATTCTTTTGTTCTATAATACCTTTAACGGAATCGCAATACGGAAAACGCAAACCGGGGAAGCAGCAATCGAACCCCCTGGAAAATAACATAATAAAAAGCGAGGGTCTGTCACATGATTATCAGCTCATATTACTCTGCAGCAAAATACGGTGCCGCAGGAGATGGGAAGACCAATGACGCGCCTGCCATCCAGCACGCGATCGACGACTGCCATGCGGCCGGCGGCGGAACCGTTCTTCTGGAAGGCGGTCATACCTATTACTCCTCTTCCCTGACGCTCCGAAGCAATGTCAACCTGCATCTGGAAAAGGGAGCCGTGCTGAAGGCCTCCTCGGAGCTGGATTCCTATTTTCGCCCGAACAAGGAGAAAAAGGACGAAGGCATAAACCGTGTCGGAACTCCGGTCACGCTAAAACCCTCCTATGTCTTCCTCTACGCAAAGGATGCGGAGAACATCTCCGTTTCGGGAGAGGGCACGATCGACGGAAACTATATGGCCTTTGTCAGACGCGTCAGCCCCTACTATGTCACAGGAGATTTCTACCCGCGCCCTACCATGATCTATGCAGAGCACTGTGACCACAGCGTCTTCCGGGACATCACACTGACCGGTGCGCCCTTCTGGACGCTCCACATTGCGGGCTGCAATGACGTCGGCGTTTTTCAGCTGCGCATTCGGAATCCTCTGGACACCGCAAACTCCGACGGCATCGACGTCGACCACTCGAGCAACGTCCGCATCCTCGGCTGCCACGTGGAATGCGCAGATGACACCATCTGCCTGAAAACTACGGCGGGGAATCAGGAATACGGCCCCACCGAGAACGTCATCGTCAGCGACTGCACACTGATCTCCACCTCCGCTGCCATCAAGATCGGCACCGAGGGAGTTGGCGATTTCCGAAACGTTCTCGTGCATCACTGTATCATTTCCCGCTCCAACCGCGGCATCTCCGTCCAGATCCGGGATTCCGGAAGCGTCCGGAATGCTGTTTTCTCGGATATCATGATTCAGACAAGACGCTTTGCGGACTGCTGGTGGGGAACCGCCGAGCCGATCGCCGTGACCTCCCTGAATCGCGATGACGAAACCGTCTCCGGCAGTATTTCGGAGGTGCGCTTTGAGAACATCACCTGCTGCTCGGAAAACGGGGTTCTGATTGCTGCGGATGATCCGGACAAGATCCGGGATCTGACCTTCCGGAATGTCGACGTCACGATCTGCAGCCGGACAAAGTGGCCCAAAAACCAGTACGATTTCCGCCCGGGAATCCGGCAGGGCGTGGAGGATATTCCGACCGCAGGCTTTTTCCTTCGCCGCACAGGGAAGGTCACCTTTGACCATTGCCGTGCCCGCGCGAAGGATGGCATTTCGCTGGATGGAAGGGAGTTTGTCAGGGAACAGGAGATCCAATGAACATATATGATATTGCAAAGCTTGCCGGCGTTTCGATCGCCACGGTCTCCCGGGTCATGAACGGAAGCGACCGTGTCAGCGAGAAAACCCGGCAGAAGGTTCTCTCCATCATCGAAGAGGAAAGCTATACGCCGAATATTTTCGCAAAGGGACTTGGTCTGCACACGATGCACACCATCGGCATCCTCGTTCCCACCATTTCGGACATGTACATGTCGCGTGCAGTCTCCTATCTTGAGGAGGAGCTTCAGGAATTCGGCTACGACTGCATTCTCTCCTGCAGCGGCTTTGAGCAGGAGAAAAAAGCGGCCCACGTGCAGCTTCTTCTCTCCAAGCACATCGATGCCCTGATTATGATCGGCTCGAACTATGCCGGAGAGGGCAGCAGGCGGGACACCGAATACATCCGGAAGGCGGCGCTTCAGATTCCTGTTTTCATCATCAACGGCACAGTAAGGGGCGACAACATCTACTGCTACGTCAGCGACGACAAAAGGGCCGTGGAGGAGGCGGTGTCTTCTCTGATCGAGAGCGGACGCCGCAGAGTTCTCTTCCTCACGCAGTCCGATACCTTCAGCGCCGCGCAGAAGCTGGAGGGTTACCGGAGAGCACTTTCCCGCCATGACATTCCCTTCGACGACCGGCTGGTCGTGCATGTTCCGAACCACGTCCATAGCGTGCTGAGCGTCCTGCTGAATGATGTTTCCGAGGAATTCGATTCCATTCTCGCAACCACCGATATTGTGGCGGTCGGCGCGGTAAAATATGCCGCGACGCGCTCTCTTCGCATTCCGGAGGAGCTCTCCATCATCGGCTACAACAACACGTTGATGGCTCTTGGCTGCGAGCCGGAGCTTTCGAGCATCGATAATCACTGCGACACCTTATGCAAAACCGTCGTGCAGCACCTGCTCGCCGTTCTTGCAGGCTCCGGGGAGGAGCCGAAGAAGCTCACCATTGGCTGCGAGCTCATCAAACGCGGCACAACAGATTTCTGATAAACGCGGCACAACGGATTTCTGATTCTTGACATTATTTTCTGCACTGCTATATTTGGAATGTAAGCGGTTACAATTAGGACAGGGCGGGTTTTCCGCCGGAAAGGACCAGAGCACAATGAACGCTTTTATGGACAAGGATTTCATGCTCCACAATGAAACAGCCAGGCACCTGTTTCATGATTACTGTGAGGAGCTTCCGATCATCGATTATCACTGCCACATCCCGCCGAAGGAGATCTATGAGGATCGCCGCTACAACAACATCGCAGAGGTCTGGCTCGGCGGCCGCGGCGCAGACGGCACGTATTTCGGCGATCACTACAAGTGGAGAGTGATGCGCTGCAACGGCACTCCCGAGAACCTCGTAACCGGCGATGCAGAGCCCTATGAGAAGTTCCTTGCTTTTGCAAAGGCTCTTGAGATGTCCATCGGCAATCCGATGTACCACTGGAGCAATCTGGAGCTGAAGAAGTATTTCGGCATCGAGGAGGCTCTGACTCCCGAGAATGCAAAGGAAATCTGGGACAAAACAACCGAGCTTCTTCAGAATGACCCGAACCTGACTGTTCGCGGCATCATTCGTCAGTCCAATGTTGAGTTCGTCGGAACCACCGATGATCCGATCGATTCCCTGGAGTGGCATGAGAAGCTTGCGCAGATCCCGGATCTTGGCTTCAAGGTCTGCCCGTCCTTCCGCCCCGACAAGGCCGTGAATATTCAGAAGGAGGGCTTCGCCGACTACATGGCCAAGCTTGCCGAGGTCGTTGGCCGTCCCATGAATCACATTTCCGATGTCATCAGCGCACTGTACGAGCGTGTGGATTTCTTCAAGGCTCACGGCTGCCGCGCAACCGATCACGGCCTTGACTACGTTCCCTTCGCTGCCTGCGATGAGGCAGAGGCTGACCGTGTCTTCGTAAAGGCGATGGCCGGCGAGAAGCTGACCCGCGAGGAAGCGGATGAGTACCAGACCTATGTCCTCCTTGCCCTTGCGAGAAAGTATCACAAGGAGAACATCGTCATGGAGATTCATTTCTCCTGCACGCGCAACAACAACAAGAAGATGTACGGTCTTCTCGGACCGGATACCGGCTACGACATGATCGCGAAGTCCACCTGCTACAACCAGCTGGCAGAGCTCTTCTCCGCCCTGGAGGAAACCGGCGAGCTTCCCAAGTGCATCGTCTTCTCTCTGGACGAAGCAGATCTCAACCAGATTGCAACCTGCCTTGGCTGCTTCCAGTCCGATGAGGTTCCCGGCAAGATGCAGCTCGGCGCCGCATGGTGGTTCCTGGATACCAGAGACGGCATGGAGGCACAGATGAAGTCGCTCGGCAATCTCGGCGTTCTCGGCAATTTTGTCGGAATGCTGACGGATTCCCGGTCCTTCCTCTCCTACACCCGTCACGACTACTTCCGCCGCATCATGTGTAACCTGATCGGTCAGTGGGTAGAGGACGGCGAATATCCGAACAACGAGGCTTCCCTGAAGAAGATCGTGCAGGGCATCAGCTGCTACAACGCAGAGCGCTACTTCGGAATCTGAACCAAATACAACAGGGTCAGCAAGGTCTGACCTCATTCACAATACAACAGGGTCAGCAAGGTCTGACCTCATTCACAAAAAGACGCGGAGCGCGGCAGCCGGTGATGGCTGCTGTGCCTCGCGTTTTTGTTTTTGTGGTGCCTGGCGGCGCACCACTTTTCAAATATTCCAATTGCTGACGGAATTGTTCGGTTGTTTCCTCTGTATTTCAGATGCGGAACGAAATGGTGAAAATCGTCCCCTCTTCCCGGCTGCTCCGGGCGGTGATTTTCCCTCCGAGCCGCTCTGTCATCTCCCTTGTGATGGCAAGCCCCAGTCCAAAGCTCTCGTCCTTGCTCCCGCGGCTCTTGTCGCTTCGATAGAACCGGTCAAACACATGCGGAAGATCCTGCTCCGCAATGCTGCTTCCGAAATTCTGAACCGAGAGCACGGCATTTTTCTTCTCGCAGACAAGCGAAAGAAGGACCCGGCCGCCTTCCGGTTCATACTTCAACGCATTCTCCAGAAGGCTGCTGACAATGTGAAGGAGGTCTTCCCCGCTGCTGGTATGTTCAAAGCTCTCTCCTCCCGGTCTCATCCTCCCAGCTTCTTCCTCCCAGCTTCTTCTCTTCATGATGCTATTTTACGCAGAATTCTGGAAGCGAGCTGAAAAGATTTGATTTCGAGCCGTGCGCTGAAAACAAATTCTTTTGGCGAGGAAGAAATCAGCGAGGATGAATCATCCCTTGAAGAGAGTTTCTATCCGCAGGGATGAAATAAGCCGAGATGAATCATCCCATGAAGAGAATTTTTATCCGCAGGGATGAAACCAGCGGGGATGAATCATCCCTGAGAGAGAATTTTCATCCGCAGGGATGAAATCAGCGAGGATGATTCATCCCTCAGAGAGAATTTTTATTCGCAAGGATGAAATCAGCGGGGATGAATCATCCCTCAAAGAGAATTTTTATCCGCAGGGATGAAATAAGCCGAGAAGAATCATCCTTGAGAAAGATTTTTTATCCGCAGGGATGAAATCAGCCGAGAAGAATCATCCTTGAGAGAGATTTTTTATCCGCAGGGATGAAATCAGCGAGGATGAATTATCCCTGAGAAAGAGTTTTTATCCGCAGGGATGAAACTAGCGGGGATGATTCATCCCTGAGAGAGAATTTTTATCCGCAGGGATGAAATGAGCATCGCCAAGGGCCCGCGTTCTCGGAACGGTCCTCGGATAAGATTTTAAATCCCATAACTTTTAGGATTGCCCCATCCTTTTCAGCACTTTTTCAGAACCGTGTGGATAATGAGTACCATTCTCCCAAAGGAGAAGCACACAAGGAGGTACCCTCAGGGAAAACTATCAGGCTGTCTTCAAGCGAAAGGAAATCAAATATCTGCTGAGCAGCGAGGAACGGAACGCTCTCCTGCCCATCCTGGAGGCCCACATGGCGCCGGATGCTTTCGCCCACAGCAGCATTTCCAATCTGTATTACGACACTCCGGATTTCCGGATGGTTCGGCGTTCCCTGGAAAAGCCGATGTACAAAGAGAAGCTCCGCCTTCGCAGCTATGGAACGCCAGAGAACACCTCAACCGTTTTTCCGGAAATCAAAAAGAAAGCAATGGGAATTGTCTACAAGCGAAGGATCAGCCTCCCTTATCAGGAAGCCGTCTCCTTCCTGTCCGGGCAGCAGATTGCTTCCACAGATACGTGCGACGGAACGACGCAGCAGATTGCTTCCACAGATACGTGCAACGGAATGACGCAGCAGATTGCTTCCACTGATATGTGCGACGGAACAACGCAGCAAATCCTCCACGAGCTGGACTGGATGCTGGCTTCTTATGAAAACCTGGCCCCAAGGGTGTTCCTGAGTTACGAACGGGATTCGTACAAGGGAATCTCGGATCCCTCCCTTCGCCTGACTCTGGATCAGGATATTCTCTTCCGGACAGACCGCCTCGATCTTCGAGAGGGTGCCTTCGGAGAAGCCATTCTCCTTCCGGATCAGACGCTGATGGAGGTCAAAATATCCAATGCCGCGCCCTTATGGCTTGCGCAGGCACTGTCGGAGATCGGAATTTTCCCGGTGTCGTTTTCGAAATACGGAAGGGCCTATGAACGAATCTGCCGGGATCCGCGTTGGCGCAAAGAGATGAATGGACACGCAGAGATCGATGCACACACAAAGATCAATGAACACGCAAAAGAAATGGAGATGAAACGATATGCTTGACGGAATATTTGCTACTCTTTATACATCCACAGTCACCGAGACCGCTTTTCTCCTGAGCAGTGCGGTTTCCATCGCACTTGGCTTTGGAATTTCTCTGGCTTACCGGAAAATCAGCAAGGATCCGGGCACAATGACCTCGGCACTGACGGTGCTCCCCTTTCTGGTGCAGCTGGTCATTCTTCTCGTAAACGGCAATCTGGGGGCCGGCGTTGCGGTTGCAGGCGCCTTCAGTCTGGTCCGCTTCCGCTCGGTTCCCGGGACCGCGCGGGACATCATGGCAATCTTTCTTGCCATGACCACAGGCCTTTGCTGCGGCATGGGCTATGTCCTCCTGGCCGTTCTGGCAGCTGCTGTAACCTGCCTTATTTTCTTCCTGCAGAAAGCACCCGGATTGGATCCCGCAGACCGCGACATCCGGGTCGTCGTCCCGGAGAACCTTGACTATGCAGATCTGTTTACCGATCTGTTTGATCGTTACACCACCGCCTCCCAGCTCGTTCATGTCAAAACCGTGAACATGGGAAGCCTCTACAGCCTGCACTACCGTGTTACACTGAAAGACACCACTCTTGAAAAGGAGCTGCTCGATTCTATGCGCTGCCGGAACGGCAATCTTGAGATCTCGAGCGGTCTTCCCGCAGATGACAGACAGGAGGTGAAGAACTTATGAAGAAAATAAACGGCAGATTCGCATCTGTACTCACCCGGGCGCTGACTGCTGCACTGATTCTGAATCTGCTGACCGGCTGCTCCATGTCCGGATCGCAGGGTGCATCAGCCTCTCAGAATGCTTCCGAATCTCAGGATGCGTCCGCTTCAGCGAAAACAGATGCTGCCTCCGACGCCAAAGACAGTGCTTCCGATGTGTCCGCTTCAGGAGCAGCTGTTTCGGGAACATCTGCGGATTCCGCAGAAAATGGCATCAGCATCCGCTTCTCCAACGCTGGCATCACCGCAGCGAACGACTCGGGACTTTCCATTGATGGTACCTCCCTTACCATCAATGCCGCAGGTACCTATCTTCTGTCCGGCAGCTGCGAAGACGGCAGCGTGAAGGTTCAAAAGGGCACCACCGGCGTTGCCCTTGTGCTGGACGGCCTGACACTCTCCTCCCAGACTACCGCCCCGCTGATCTGCGCAAAGAGCACCGAGGTCACCATCGAAGCGGCCGCCGGAACCGTAAACACGCTCTCCGATACGGAGGCCAACAATGACGGTAGCAACGATTCCAATACGGAAAACAATAACGCCGAAGGCAATGATTCCGAAACAGAGTCCGGCAACGACGCAAGCAGCAATTCCACAGCGGAAAATGCTGTCATCAAGTGCAAGGACGGCTCGCAGGTAGTTCTCTGCGGAACCGGCGAACTGATTCTCCAGGCAAACGGCAAGAACGGAATCAAGTCCGGCGCCTCCACCGAGACAGAGGGCGATGCATCCCTCACCATCCGCGAACTTACGCTTACGATAGATGCCCCTGTCAACGATGCGGTAAATGCCGAATCCATTTTGAATGTGGAAAGCGGCACGCTTGAAATCTCCGCAGGCGACGACGCTCTGCACAGTGACGGCGAGCTGAACATCGGCGCGGATGGAACGGATGGCCCTTCGATCTCCATCACCTCCTGCTATGAAGGACTGGAGGGAACGGTTGTCAACATTTTCTCTGGAGATATCGATCTTCAATCGACCGATGACTGCATCAATGCAGCCGACTCGGATCAGCCAAATGGAGACTTTCAGATTAACATCACAGGCGGCAGCATCACGGCTTCTACCAGCAATGGAGATGGCTTTGATTCCAACGGAGATCTGATCATTTCCGGAGGCAGCGTCGCCGTATGGACCGCGAACGCCGAAGACAATGAGCCCCTGGATGCAGACGGCACGGTGACCATCACCGGCGGAACCGTCCTGGCAGCCAGAGAAAGCAGCGGGATGGGGATCCATCTGGAAGCATCTCAGCCCTGCGTCATCTTCAGCGGAGACTCCTCCGAAGTCGGTGGTTTCCGCCAGACCGCTCTTCTCACAAACGGAAGCAGCTTCTCCATCCTGTCTGATGATCAGACCACACTGTATTCCGCGGAAGCTATATGCAGCGCCTCCTATATCATCTTCTCATCACCGGACCTCACAGAAAGCGGAAGCTGCACGCTTTCCTCCAAAGATACGGAAACAACAAGCTCCGCACAGTCCGGATCCATTTCCACCGGAATGGGACGAAGAGGCGGCTCCAAGGGCCTTGAAGATTTCAAAAAAATTGACGGCCAAAGGCCTGAGGGAAAACGTTCGGAGGGCAATCCTCCCTCCGGGGAAAGGAACGGACAGCAGCCTGGCGGCAATCCTCCCTCAGCGGAAAACAATGAACAGCCCGAAGGAAATCCCCCAACCGAAGAAGGAAATGAACAGCCCGACAGCTCCCAAATCGATCAGGCAACTTCAAAATGACCGAAATTCAGGCTGGAATCTGAAAGCAAGGGGCGGAAACAACACAATCGCTTCCACCCTTGTTCCATCATTACGGCAAGATGCCTCTCGTTATAATCACAAAAAGAGCAGCCGCCTTCCGGTAGCTGCTCTCTGACATTCGCTTTTCTATTGAATTCTGTGATTCCGCCCCGAAGCCTTATCTCTACGCTTCTTATGCGATCAATCATCAATAACCAAATTCCTGTGCCCAGTACCAGACGCCTCCTGCAGTCTGATAAGCAGCCATTCCAACGGTTGTAAATTCACCGTTCACGATGTTGGCCTTATGCGTGGGCGATGCCATCCATGCACTTACAACACTGTTCGCATCCGCATAATTGTATGCAAGATTCTCACCATACATCAGATTGCTGTCCACGGTCCACCAGTCCGTTCCGTTCGGTCTCGTGTGGGAGAAGCTCTTCTCGCATTCCTGTGCCCGAACCTGTGCATCCTTCGCCAGCCCGTCGCTCCAGACAAGTGCTGCCAGTCCAAGTGCTGCTCTCTGCTGATTGATCAGTGCCAGTGCCGACTGTGCCATGGTCACTCCGGCTGAAGTAGAAGCCTTCCCCGCAAGGGCGATCGCATTATCATCAATGTAGTGCTCCTCTCCCTCATCGGATTCCAGTCTGGTCACCGCCCCATCATCAAGCGAAGCGGTATCCGCAGCCTGCTCGGCCTTGCCACACGCGGTCAGCACCAATAATGATGCCGTGACAAGTGCGGTAATCATCGTTCTTACTAATTTCCTGCTCATGACTGTCACCCCTTTTCTTCCCATTTGGGAGAAACGCCCCTTCTTACAGAAATATCTTAACGCCGGAGAACGGAAAGTCAATCATTTTTAAGTAGTTTCGTAGTAAATTATGAATGTTTTATGATTGTTTCATGTCATCTCGTTCGCTCTCCTCGGAATCCTTTTCTGCAGAATCCCTTCCAATCGTCCCCGCCGCCGTATTGCTCGCGATGAGCATAGCCGGCTTCTTTTTTCGGAGCTTGACTGGTAAGGATTTACAAGTGTTTACAACCGTTCTCAAATTGGTGGTAAGGCTGATGGTAAGATCATTCGCCCTCGTGGGAGTGCCATCGCTTCAAGACTTCTTCCACCTGCCCAATAAGCTGCTCCTTATTCGGCATATACAAGACATACCGGGATGCAAATATCTGGTTCGACAAACCGCCCAGCGCATATTCGGCTGCTACGCTGTCCTTGTCGGTGCAGAGGATGATGCCGATAGGAGGATTATCTTCCGGGTCATTGACTTCTGCTGCGTAGTAGTTCAGATACATATTGATCTGACCGGCGGCTTCGGGCGTGAGCTTGGTAGTTTTCAACTCGATCAGCACATAGGCGTGCAAAATCTTGTTGTAGAACACCATATCCACATAGTAGTGGGTGTTATTCACCGTAACGCGCTGCTGTGTGCCGACAAACATGAATCCCCGGCCAAGTTCTAGCAGAAAATCCTCAATCTGCCGCACCAGTGCTGCTTCCAAATCGCTTTCAAGGAACGGCTTTTCTTCCGGCATTCCCAAAAACTCGAACACATACGGGTCTTTGATGATGTCCTCTGGCTTGGTGTAATCCACACCTTTTTCAGCCAGTGCTAAGACTTTTTCTCTGTTTGCTTCACTGCAAGACAGGAGCAGCCGTTCAAACAGGGAACTTTCAATCTGACGTCTCAATTCACGGACAGACCATCCAGAATTGACCGCTTCCTTTTCATAGAAACTGCGTTTTCCCTTATCGGAAATGGATAATAGTTCGCAATAGTGCGACCAACTCAATTTGCCAGACAGTGTCTGGCAAATTGGATAGTTCAGGTACAGCAGACGCATATTCTGCAAATTGGAACGGGAAAATCCTTTTCCGAGTTCTTTAGTAAGCACCTTTGAAAGCTGTGGTAAAGTCTTTTCACCATATGCAGCACGGATGCTGTCATTTTGTTCGTAACGAACGAGGACTTCACCGATTTTCCAATAGGTTGACAGCAGTTCCTGATTGACCTGCTGTGTTACATTTTTGCGAGAAACTTCCAGCAGAGAACGAATCTCGCTCACTGCCGGGGCAAGAACCTGTGCTGCTGGGGTTACAGACTTATTTTCCATCAGCCATTTTCTCCTTTCCGTCAAATATCGAACTTGCAGATAAAAATACAACAAAGCTCGAAAATGTGACCAATTAAGATTTTGAACACGCGTGTTCAAAATCTCGAAATCAGGGAAGCACTGGTAAAATTATAGCAGATATTTTTGGCTTTTCAGGCACCCCAAAATCCCACAGAGCCCTCAGGACTTTATTTTTTGTTCACTATTGGGAGTTATACCCCGCGTGCCCTTCTGGACAAGGGTCAGAAACAGACTATTTCATCCATGAAACAGCGGGATTTCGCACGGACTACGAGATCCTGAAAAAGCAAACTATGTAAGGTGTGATCCGCCGATCAAAAGGTCTGTAGCCTGTCTATCACCCACTTCGCGAAAAAGTAAAAAGCATGGGCAAGCCCCACAAACGCGATGTTTTCAACGCTTGTGAGGCATGGACGTTTTATCAGCTGTCAAAAGCCGGATCTTATCACCGGAGGACGGGGAATACTACTTTGTTTACGCATCGTTTTTCGTCTCCTGCAAAACAGCCAGCACACAGGCAATGTCTGCATTGATACAGATGGATTGTTTTACAATGGCGTCAGGGCAAATTGCCTCTCCCAGATTGATGCAGGCATAAATTGCCTTTGGATTCTGATCAGTCATCTTCCAAAACGGATATTTGATAATAACAGGGGTGTTGGCTCCTACACCCACTTCCAGAAAGAGGATGCGCAGTCCTCCATGCCTGCGCAGAAAATCCTCATAGCGTCCGGCCGCAATATGCCAGCCTTCATCCTCGACAAATGTATGATCTGCTCGGAGATTCATGGTCATGGATCGTACGCAATGCGGGCAGTGCGGAACAAGTTCTACCGGCACAATCATTTTTGGCATTTCGGGCGGAACAAGTGTACCGTCTGGGGCAATCGTATATCCTTGCGCCGTGACCATGCTTTTGATGATTTCCTCGTTATCGAATGTCTCCGCACAACATGGTTCGCTGCACTGAAACAGTCCATAGTCTCCTTGTGTGTAGAATAAGCGTTGCTTATCAAATCCGGCTTTCTGAAAGCAGTGATCCACATTCGTTGTCAGGACAAAGTAATCTTTGTCCTTCACAAGCGAAAGCAGTTTTTCATAGACAGGCTTCCGTGCATTCATATAACGATTGATGTAGATATAACGGCTCCAATACGCCCAGTATTCTTCAAGTGTTTCATACGGATAGAAACCGCCGGAATACATATCTGAGAATCCGTACTTCTTATGAAAATCGGAAAAATATTTTTCAAACCGTTCACCGCTGTAAGAAAAACCCGCCGCCGCAGACATTCCTGCGCCTGCACCGATTACAATAGCATCCGTATTTTCTATCTCGTTTTTTAACCTGTTAATCTGCTCGGAGCAGTTCTCGGTAGATGTCGTAATCAAGTTCCGTAAAAACATTGAAAATCACCTCGATTTTGCTGTGTGCCTGTTCCTTATATCGTTTTACGGATTCAACCGCTATCTGTGCTGCTTTATCATTCGGGAAGTGGAATTCTCCCGTAGAGATACAACAGAATGCGATACTTTTCAGCCCGTTTCTTTCTGCCAGCTTCAAACATGATTGGTAACAGGAAGCAAGCAGCTCCTTATCTTTTTGGGTAAGGCCACCGTGGATAATCGGACCGACCGTGTGCAGCACATGTCGGCAGGGCAGGTTGTAGGCTTTCGTGATCTTTACTCTGCCGGTTTCTTCCTCGTGTCCCTGCTGTTTCATCCGTTCGGAACATTCCAGACGGAGCTGTACGCCCGCATAGGTGTGGATGGCGTTGTCGATACAGCCGTGGCAGGGAACAAAGCAGCCAAGCATTTGACGGTTTGCCGCATTCACAATGGCATCACATTGTAAAGTAGTAATGTCACCATGCCAAAGGTATATCTCTTTTTGAACAGGCTCTAAATCGGAAAGCGCCGTTATTCCTTTTCGCCTTGTTTCCTCCTGCAAATAGGCGTTTTGCACCGTCAAAAATTCCTCTGTTACCGGCTCAGGCATACGTATATTAAAAAGCGAACGAAGCAGCGATTTCTGTTCCTGTTCGTCACACGGAATTTCGATTTTGGAAAACTGCGGCTGTTCTTTGAGGAGTGCCGCTATTAAATATGTTCTTCTTTCCGTTTGTGTCATCCTTCTATTCTCTCCGTACAACAGCTTTCAAGAGCAAAGCCCCGCAGCCCGGATAAATCTGCGAGGCCTTGTCTGTTTTCTCAGAACTTGCCGTTTGAATTCTGCCAGGTAGATTGATCTGCAATGGTTTCCATTACGTCCCAATGCTCGGCAATCTTGCCGTTCTCAACACGCCAAAGGTCATAGTAAGAGGTCGGCGCATCGCCAAAAGTACCCTCACTGACTGCAAGCACGAAATTTCCCTGTGCAAGCACCTGATGAACGGTATTGTAAATCATCTGAATATTCTGTTCCGCCATTGCCGCTAATGCAGCGCCTAAGCCCGACAAGCCGTCAGCAATGCCCGTGTTGTGCTGAATGTAGGTGTCACCATCAAAATAATCCGGTGTCTTTTCAGGACGCTTGCCCTGCATAACATCATAAAGGAAATTCTTTACCAGTTCACGATTTGCCTCCGTCTTGTCAAGGTCTTTCAACTCCATCGTACCATCAATCTGTGTTCTGTCCGAGGGATTCGGCTCTGCTTTTGCTGCGAGATTATCCCAGTGTTCGGCAATCTTGCCGTTTTCATCGAAACGGAAAATATCAAACGCTACCTGTTCGCCTGTACCGGCAAAATTGTAAACCGTCTGCAAGAAAACCTTGTCGTCGTCCTCAAAAGCACGGATATTATTTACCGTGGTCTTTACAGGAGCGGATGCGAGATAAGCAACCGAGCCGACAAAGGCGTCACGTCCTGTGCCATAGGCGAGGTTGTGCTGGATGTATCCTTCCGCGAGCAGACTTGCTGCTTTTTCAGTATCACCATTCGCAAAAGTATTGATGAGTTCAAGAGCTTTCTGTGTATTTGTCATTATCGTTTTTTCCTTCCTGTTTGCCTGTCTGTTGCCAAAAATTTTTTCAATAATATTCATCTTGGATCTCTCCTTTTGATTGCTTCGAGCTCCGCAGCGGCCGTCCTCCGCAGCTCTTGACGATATTATACGAATATTGGTTTCAAGTATAAAGTAAGCACTTTATTGCGCCGTAGTTACCAAAATGATACTATTGGACAGTTGCCAAAAGAAAATAATGATTATTCGAAGGATGTATGGTACAATTTAACGTAAAGTTTCTGATAGAAACGATGGATGGGAGATGAGAGAATGAGCGAACAAAAATCAGTCAGGGAATTGCCTGCTTGTCCTGTGGAAACAACCTTAACTTTAATCGGAGATAAGTGGAAAGTGTTGATTTTGCGTGACTTGCTCCCTGGCACAAAACGCTTTGGAGAATTGAAGAAGTCCATAGGCAGCGTATCCCAAAAGGTGCTGACCGCACAACTTCGTGATATGGAAAAGAATGGTCTTGTCAGCCGTAAGGTATATGCGGAAGTACCGCCGAGGGTAGAATATTCTCTGACGGATTTGGGCAAGAGCCTGAAGCCTATTCTTGACGCTCTGTGGAATTGGGGCGAGGAATACAAGGCTTCCTTGAAATGAACGCAGGCTGTTTGAGGGGCAAGGTGTTGATACCTTGCCCCTTGATCGTGTTTTTTATTTCGCTGATAACATATCTTCCGGCTGTCAGAAGCTCCACATATGCTTCTTCACCATGTTGACAAATTCGCCGTTCGTCCGTGTCTTATAGAACAGATCCAGAACACTGTCGGTAGCTTCCTCACCGCGGGCCCCGATGAATGCCTTTCGGATCGTTGCCACACACTCCTGCTCATCCGGAGTAAGGAGCAGATCATCCCGGCGCGTTCCGGACTTCGCAAGATCCACCGCAGGGAAAATTCTGCGCTCGGAGAGTTTACGGTTCAGGATCATTTCCATGTTGCCGGTTCCCTTGAATTCCTCATAAACCACATCGTCCATCTTGGAGCCGGTTTCAATCAAAGCCGTAGCAAGAATGGTAAGAGATCCTCCCTCGCGCATATTGCGGGCTGCTCCGAAAAAGCGCTTGGGCATGTGCAGTGCCACCGGATCGAGACCACCGGAAAGTGTTCTTCCGCTGGAGGGCTCTGTCAGGTTGTAGGCTCTCGTCAGTCTCGTAATGGAATCCAGAAGAATCATGACATCGCGCTTGCTCTCCACCAGACGCTTTGCACGCTCGATGGTCATCTCCGCAACTCTCTTGTGGTGCTCCGGTAACTCATCAAACGTGGAATAGATCACTTCCACATTCGGTCCCTCCAGTGCCTCACGAATATCCGTGACTTCCTCGGGACGCTCATCAATCAGAAGGATAATGAGGTGAATGTCCGGATTATTGGCCTTGACAGACTTGGCAACCTCTTTCATCAGAGTGGTTTTGCCGGCCTTCGGCGGTGACACGATCATTCCGCGCTGTCCCTTTCCGACAGGACACATCAGATCCATCACACGCATTGCGATGGATGCTCCGGGCTTTTCCAACCGGATGCGGTCATCCGGGAAAATCGGAGTCATATCCTCGAAGTTATATCGCCGCTTGGACTCCTCCGGGTCAATTCCGTTTACCGACTTCACGAACAGAAGAGCCGAGAATTTCTCGTTCTGGTTGCGAATCCGGATGTTTCCTTCCACGATGTCACCGGTCTTCAGATTGAAGCGGCGGATCTGGCTGGGTGCAACATAGACATCATTGTCGCCGGGCATATAGTTGCTGGAACGGATAAAGCCATAGCCATCTCCCAGCACCTCCAGAATGCCATGTGCCATCTCTCCGCTGTCCAGCTCGCGGTTCAGTTCATTCTTATGCACAATCTGCTGGTCCGGACGCACAAGTCCGCGCCGCGCATATCGTCCTGCAACCGCCTGCGACGGAGAAAAATCCGGTCTTCCCTGCTCAGACGCCGGGTTCCCGGCTGCACGCGCTGCATCCGCATTCCCGGCCAGACGTACTGCCTCTGAATTGGCATTTGCACGAACTGCCTCTGAATTGGCATTTGCACGTACTGCCTCTGAATTTCCGGACGAACGTACCGCTTCTGAATTTGCGTTTGCACGTACCGTCCCCGGATTTCCCGCAGTTGCAGCCGCGCTCTCTGCCGGCTGCTGTCCTGCCAACTGCTGTCCTGCCGGCTGTTGTCCTGCGTTCGGATTCTCCATGGAAGCTGCAGTCTCCTGTACCTGAGCAGGTGCCATCTCCTGTGCGCTCTCCTGATAAGAAGATGCTGCAGATCCCGATGCGGCAGTCTGCGTCTGTACGGGCGATTCCGTCTGCGCAGCTTCTGCTGAAGCTTCCTTCTTCCTGGGACGGCCCGCTCTTCTTTTCTCCGATGTCGGGCCTTCCTTTTCCTTTCGTCCTTCCCTGCCTTCCTCTTTACGGGCTCCGGGCTTGCGTCCCCGCCTTGCAGGTGCAGAATGCTCCCTCTCGCCGGCGCCCTCACGCTGTGCTCTGGCTGCTTCCCGCTCCTTCAGGACCTTCTCATCCTCTGCGCGGTCAAGCTCCAGCAGCTTCCCGACGATGTCTTCCTTCTTCACGCGTGCCGGAAGGCTCAGTCCGCGGCTGGCCGCAATTTCCTTGAGATCCTTGACCTGGAGTGACTCATACATATCTTTTGTCATTCTCATCTGTTTCTTCCTTACTGGTGTCGTTATATATGTGATGTGTTTGGTAAACAATAGAATTTCGGAATTAATACAAGAAAGTACTATCCGGCACCATCCGGTGCGGGTACTGTGATCGTCCGCATTCAAAACCTCTGAATTTCAAAAGAAATGCGGCGTAATAGATTGAAACAATTATAATTCGACAGAAATTAAAATGTCAACGGATTCCCGCAGTTCCAGACTGCCTGTGTTTTCTTTGCATTCCCGCAGTTCCAGGCTTTTCCTTCGTCGGAATGCATCCTGATCTGACATCACTTTCTCCCAGGGATGATTCCCGCCGACCGCATTCATCCTGATTTGACAGAATTTTCTCCCAGGGATGATTTCCTCCGTCCGAATGCATCCTGTTTTAACAAAATTTTCTCCCCGGGATGATTTCCTCCGGCCAAATGCATCCTGTTTTAACAAAATTTTCTCCCCGGGATGATTTCCTTCAGCCGAATGCATCCTGTTTTGACAAAACTTTCTCCCCGGGATGATTTCCTCCAGCCGAATGCATCCTGTTTTGGCATAATTTTCTCGCAGGGATGATTCCCGCCGACCGAATGCATCCTGTTTTGATGAAATTTTCTCCCCGGGATGATTCCCGCCGGCCGAATTCATCCTGATTTGATGAAATTTTCTCCCAAGGATGATTTTCTCCGGCCAAATGCATCCTGTTTTGGCATAATTTTCTCCCAGGGATGATTTCCTTCCCGGCAACCCGACAGCATCCGGAAAAGAAAAACAGGAAACCGACACCCCGATTTCCTGTTCCGTCTGAAGTCTTTTCTGTGAAGCTACTGTTTTACGTTTTCCACAAGGGCCGCCTGAACGATGAAGTTATTCACATGGCCGGTCGCATAACAGGTCGACAGCGTAAGCAGATCCGGCCGGCTGCTCCAGTCGATTTTTTCCTCTTTCGACGAGTGATACACGGAGTGCTTTCCGGCATCCGCAACATAGGCATCATACCCGTCGTCTCCGGAAAAATCATCGTATACATCATCTCTGACCGGAATCGTATAATAAGCGAAAATACGATATACCAGCACCTGATCCTTCTGATAAATATAAATATAAGGATCCTCATCGCACAGTTCTTCCTTCTGCAGGAACTGCTTCAGGCTTCCGAACATCGTCCCGTTCTTCATGTTGTGCCCGAAGATAAAAGAGTTCGAATCCGAGAAGTCTTTGCTTGCCGCACAATCCAGGAAAATACAGCCGGATGCATTTCTCGTTCCCTCAAAGGTCGTGTGCAGATACTTATCATTTCCTGTTGACTGGGCAATCGGATATGTAAGATTCAGCACCGGAATATAAATGACACCCGTAAATTCACTGTTTGTTGCCGTAAGACCATCGTAGTCGATCTGAAGATTCGGATACTGGTATTGCTCCTTCTCATCTTCCTCCGGCGCTTCCGCGGTGCTCTCTTCCGCTTCTGCATCAGAAGGTGCTTCTTCTCCCTCCGGAATGACCTCGATATACTTCCCAAGCTCCTTGTATTCATTTTTCGCCTGCTGATAGGTCAGAAACTCCCTCATGAAACTTGCAAAGGAGAAAACAAAAACCACCAGCAGAACGGCCGGTATCAGCCAGCCAAACCTGCGCCGCTTTTTCTTCTCCGGAGCCCGCTTCCGATTCCGATTATTGCTCTCGTCCGGTGCCTGATCACAGCCCCGGCTATCCCGCTCGGAAGTCTCCTGATCACAGCCCCGGCTATCCCGCTCGGCAGTCTCCGGATCACAGCCCCAGTCATCTGTTCCGGCAGTCTCCGGCTCACGGCTCCAGTCATCCTCCCCGGAAGTCTCCGGATCACGGCTCCAGTCATCCTCCCCGGCAGTCTCCGGATCACGGCCCCAATCATTCTCCGGCTCACGGTCCCAGGTCTTCCAGTCCGCCGGATCCTGCTCCGATCCGTCCGTGTCCCAATTCTCTTCATTCCGCATTCCGCTTACCTTCTTCCTGATGCCATTTTTCCTGAAATTACAGCTGTCATTTCTTCCACGGCTACAGCTTCCATTCCCTCCGCAGCTACTGCTGTCATTTCCTCCGCAGCTATCGTTAGCATTCCCTCCGCAGCTACAGCTGTCGTTTCTTCCACGGCTACAGCTTTCATTCCCTCCGCAGCTGCTGATCCAACTCTACACTTCGTTCTTATGCTTCCTTGAGAATAGCACATATCCTCCGCAGCAGAAAGCAATTCCAAAAGCGCCTGCCATCACAGACGCAGAAGCCCTGCGGAAGATCCCCGCCTGGGAAAGAAAAAGCGTCATCACATTCGCACCTCCGTGCAGAACGATAACACGGAAAAGATTTCCGCCAAGCGCGAGAAACAGGCAGAAAAGAAAGCCCATGGCGGCTGCATACAGCCCCTGCACAACGCTTCCGTGATAAATACCGAACAATAACGAGGAGAGGCCCGCTGCCAGCAGGAATGCTGTTTTTCCGCTTTTTTTCTCATGACAGAGAAGATACAGGCGCTGCAGCGTAATACCGCGGAAAACGGTCTCCTCAGCCAGCGGACTCAGGACGCCGTAAATCAGAATTCCAAGAGGGAAACTGACGCGTCCTGCCTGTGCGCTTGCGTCAGCAGCCGCAGCATCTGCATGAACCGCACCCACTCCGGCAAGAAAAAGATTAAGAAACACCGAGGCCGCCAGAATCCCTGCTGCCGCAGCGATCAGCTGATCTCCTCTTGCCCGAAGCCTTTCCCCGGACATTTCCTCACCACAGGCACCTTGAGGCATCCGATCACCACAGGCACCTCGGGGCATCCGATCACCACAGGCACCTCGAGGGCTCCCATCGCCGCAGGCACTCCGCAGCAGCTCACCACTGCAGCCACTCTGAAGATTTACTTCTCCGCGGGCATTCCAAAGCGTCAATGCAAATGCTCCCGCCATCGATATTGCGCCTGACAGAGCCCGGAGGTCTGCATCGTGCACGGAGACAAAGGCAAGAACGCCTGCGTCCGCCTGCTGCAGAAGGACTGCCTGCAGGATGGCAATAAGAGATCCCAGCACCTCGCGAATCACAACAAACATTAACATCGGAAGAACGGCCTCCGCCATTTTCCTATTCATATCCGCTTCCTCCGTCCTGCCTGAAGTCTGACTTCAGCCCGGCCTGAGTCCTGCTCCGACCGGCCTGAGTCCTGCTCCGACCAGCCTAAGTCCTGCCTCCGTCCCATCTTAGCCCGCTTTCAGTCTCCATACGCCGTCAGAATCCTGCCGAGCTCCTCAACCGTATCTGCAATAAAATCAGCGCCCGCTTCTTCCAGCTCCCTGCGGCTTCCGTAGCCGTAGGAAACGCCAACTGCGGTCACGTGATTTGCCCTGGCACCGTTCACATCAAACGAACGATCGCCCACCATGGCATATGATTTCCTGCGATCCTGCCTCAAGGTCTCCGGCCTCCCGGTCATCACATGCTCCGGATCCTCCGCTGCCTCCGGCTCTCCGGTCAGTCCAAGCCCCTGCAGCGCCTTTTTCACCATCAGAAGCTTGTTGTCTGCTCCCATCTTGTTGTCGAGCTCTTCCTCGACATGAGAGCCGACAATTACGTCAAAATACCCGGCAATTCCGAAGTGCTCCAGTACCCTGTGAACCATCGGCTCCGGCTTGGAGGACGCAATCGCGAGGCGGCTTCCCTGCTCATGGAGCTTCTGCAGAAGCTCCCGCACGCCGGGGTAGACGTTATTTTCATAGATGCCCTTCGTGTCGTAGCTCTCACGGAAATAGTGAATTGCCCTCCCGGTTTCCTCCTCGTTCATGCCGTACCGCTCCCGGAAGGAAAGATTGAGCGGAGGTCCGACAAACGGCTCGAGCTTTTGAAGATCCGGCTCCTCGATTCCCATCTGATGCAGCGCATACTGCACGGATCTTGTAATTCCCGGTCCCGACTCCGTAAGCGTACCATCCAGATCAAACAAAATATTCTGAAATGCCATTTTCCTTCTCCTGTTCTGTTCTCATGTGTTCGCAAAGCATCCGAAAATGCCGCAATGTTCAAACGCCCGGAGGGTCGCAATGTTCAAACGCCCGGAGGGTCGCAATGTTCAAACGCCCGGAGGATCGGAAACGGCGGCAGAATGCTTTTCAACAATTCAGTATAGCAAAAAAAGCCTGCTTCAGGAAAACTCCCGAAGCAGACTTCGTGCTGATTCCTCTTCCAATGCTTGAAACAGCTATTTTTCCGGAATCTGTGCACAGCGGCATACAGCAATCTGTGCACAGCTCCTGCAGCCTGTCCTTTACGACTCCTGCGTTGCCAGGTTCTTGACGTTGGTCAGAGCCTTGGAAACCGCCGGAATGCTGATGATGATAATTGTCAGGATCGCCTCCGTGAAAATATAGATTCCATTATAGGATGCAGAGTATACAGCCGGATGCATGCCTTCCGGCGCGAACTGTCCGAAGAAAATCAGACCGGACAGGAAGCTGAAAACATATCTTCCGACAACGCCGAGCAGATATCCCTTGACCAGGCCATGCTTTGCATTCGAGAAAACACCGGAAAGTCCCAGTGCCCCGAAGGCAAAAATATAGTCGCAGAGCATCTGCGGAACGCTGATGATGTACGGATCCACAACCATCTGCAGAATGCCGTAAGCAACTGCTGCCATGAGGCCAACGCGAAGGCCGTACCAGTAGCCGATGAGGCAGATGAAAAACATGGAGAACAGCGTAATGCTGCCGCCCATCGGCAGATGCAGGAACTTGATAAAGCTGGTTACAAAAGCAAGCGCAATCGCCATCGCGGAGAAAACAAGACGTCTTGTTCCTGTTTTTCCTCTCTGGTCTGCCTTCGTGATGAAGCATGCGGCAAGAAGAAGTGCCAGCATGACAAGCACCAGAACGGTATAACCGGCCCCGGTAAGGGAATACACACCATCTTCGGTAAGAACTGCAAGTGACATAAAAAAACCTCCTTCATAAGAAAAACGCAGGAGGGAGTTCGCATGCCTTCTGCAGCAGAAAACCTGATGCCCTCAGAATTCCGGAGCCTACAAGATTCCAGTACCTTCAGAATTCCGGAGCCTGCAAGATTCCGGTACCTTCAGAATTCCGGAGCCTGCAAGATTCCGGTACCTTCAGAATTCCGAAACCTTCAAGGTTCTGCTCTCTGCAGAAGTTGCTGCTTCCTTTCGCCGGTATTGTCCGGATCAAGTAATAAGGGTCCCGGCTGCCTCCCGGCAGCCGATTCTCAGCCTTCGCTCCCCTAGCGTTATGATTCCGCCGGCTCTCACAGGAACGCCGGCTTTCTTGTCACCGATTAAGATATAGCGCTCTTCTTACAAAGTCAACAACATCTTCAGCTGAACATCCAGAGCCTCCAGCTCCTTCTCCGCCTTCTGCGCGCTTTCCTGCACCGCTGCCAGACTTCTGCAGGCGGCAAGGACAGTTTCCTCCTCTGTCACGGAAAGATAACCGTTCACCAGAGCGCCCGGCAGCGCGAATTTCTTCTGTGCCTTCTCGAAGCTGACCGTCAGATATTTTCCGTCCTGGGAAACCACGGTGCCCTCTCCGAAGGATTTGTGAACCGCCTTCTGACCGGTCAGCTCGGGAACCGCTTCCTTTTTCTCCTTCAGAGACAGCTTCGCTGCCTGCATGGCGGCCGTCTCTCTCTCTTCCAGAAGCGCTGCGGCCTTCTGCATCTTGTCAATGCGTCTTTGTGCCACCGTGCTGATCCGCGATTTGCGCTTTGCCGATTTCTCCGAATACCAGTCCATCGCATACACGGCCCGGATCAGATCAAAGGCAAGAAGATGGAGATTGGAATCCACATCCTCCAGGCCTTCGAGCGCATGCTCCTTCCCGTACTGTTCCAGCCTTCTGCGAACCAGCTTCCGAAGCTCGGTCTCACCGGCAAGCTCCGCCGCCGTGTCCTCGGCCAGTCGGTAATAATTCACCAGATTCAGGAAGCGGTCATAGCCGATCTCCTCCTCTGCCTCAATATATCCGGCAAAAGCAATCACCTCCGGTGCACGGAAGAAGAAGTCCTGCTCCGGCCGGATCAGTGCCAGATAATCCAGGCCGCTCCAGAGTCTTTGCCGAAGCTCCCAGCGATCCGGTGCCGTATCCTCCAGCAGGCGATTGCAGGTTTCCGCAAATTCATGAATTTTCTCCATGCGGTCATCGATGCTCCCGCCGTCTTCTCCCAGAAGCAGGATGAACGCGCGGCGCACCTCCTCTTCATGCCCGTTCCGGCACAGAAACGAAAGACCCTGCAGAGGCTTCTCATCATCCTTTTCCAGAAAGCTCTCCGCCGGCCCGAAGGCCCGGTCCAGCATGGCCGCCAGATCCTCTGCATCCGGATGAAAGTACCTTTTGCACACAAGAGCCGCCGCAAAACGACCGCACGGATTATAGGCGCTGTCCGCCCACTCTTCATAGTGATTCCGATAAATATGCGCTAAAATCCGGATACGTTCACTGTTCACGGCTTCCTCCTTTAAGGTTTTCGTCCCCCACAATCGTGTTTTCTGGCTATTTTTGCAATGTAGCTCACATATATTCTTATTATATATATTTTTCGTATTTTTCGCAAAGCGCACTGAAAATTATTCTTCTATATCGTATCCGTCAGTCATCTCTTTTCTGCAGTTTCCGCGCCCGCATGGGACAGAAGAAACGTTTTGTCCGATGAAATCAGACTTTACAGGCATTAGAATAGTCAAAGGTTCGAAAAAAAGGTGAACATGACCATGCGTTTCCCGTTTCCGAAGGAAATGCCCGGTTTTCAGTTTCAGAAGAGAGAGAGGAAGTTATGGCAGGAAAAGTTGAAAATCTGACTCATGCGGCAGAGCGTCAGGCAATGTCCGTTCTCATTGACGGACTTCTCAAAACCATCAAGAACTCGGATGACCGCACCGAGACCTATCTGAAGATCGTTGATATTGCGGCGAAGTTTTATGGGAAGGGCGCTGCCGCCGACAAGCTCGATGCTGTCCGCGCTGCCATCAAGGATCCCAACAACCGTTGGTTCAAATACATCAACCGCATCATCGACGAGACCGATCCCCACTATGCGAAGATGATGCTCTTAAACCTCGGCTATGAGGCTTTCCTTCGCGGCACCAAGACCATCCGCGCAAACCGTGAGAAATACGGCTGCAACATCCCGTGGCTGATTCTGTTTGATCCCACCATGGCCTGCAACATGCACTGCGTAGGCTGCTGGTCCGGAACCTATGGCCACAAGTCCAATCTTTCCTTCGAGGATATGGACAAGATTGTCTCCGAGGGTAAGGATCTCGGCGCATATCTGTACATGATGACAGGCGGTGAGCCGACTGTCCGCATGAACGATATTTTCCGTCTTGCGGAAAAGCATAACGACTGCTTCTTCGCCCTGTACTCCAACTCCACTCTGATCACCGATGCAATGTGTGAGAGAGTCAAGGAGCTTGGCAACATCACCTTCATGCTGTCCATCGAGGGCACACCGGACACCAACGATGCCCGCCGCGGCGAGGGGCATTATGCCGCTGTTATGAAGGCCATGGATCTTCTGAAGAAGCACGGCATTGTATTCGGTACTTCGATCTGCTACACCAGAGCCAACATTGAGGCAGTCACCAGCGATGACTTCTTCCACATGCTGGAGGAAAAGGGTGCGCGCTTTGGCTTCTATTTCCATCTGATGCCGGTTGGCAACAATGCGGCTCCCGAGCTTATGCCTACCGTAGAGCAGCGTGAATACATGATCAAGAGAATCCGTGAGGTCCGCGGCAAGGACAGCGATATCTGCTTCTATCCGATGGACTTCCAGAACGACGGTGAATTCGTCGGCGGATGTATTGCAGGCGGCCGCAACTACTTCCACATCAACTCCAACGGTGATGCGGAGCCTTGCGTGTTCATCCACTTCTCCAACACCAACATCCATGACAACACCATTCTGGAGATGCTCCAGAGCCCGCTGTTCATGGCTTATCACGAGGGTCAGCCGTTCAACCGCAACCACCTTCGTCCCTGCCCGATGCTGGAGAACCCGCAGCTTCTTCGCCAGATCGTTGAGGCAACCGGAGCTCACCAGACGAACCTGGAGTCTCCGGAGAGTGTAGATCATCTCTGTGAGAAGTGCGATGCCTACTCGAAGGAATGGGCTCCTGTTGCAGATAAGATCTGGGCGGAGCAGTCTCACAAGCGTCCCGCTTACGAGAACTACACGGAAGAGAAGAAGGAGCATCCGGAGCTCGCCGCATTTGAGCACGCAGACGGAACCGAGCACATCGATCTGTAATTCATCCTGTCATTCATCGGTTCTGCATCCGACGTAAATCCGTAAAAATAAAAGCCTGCCCGAAGGGATTTCCAAATCATCCCTTCGGGCAGGCTTTTTTATTTTCTGTAATACGTGCTTTACTACTGCGTTTCCTGAGTCAACCCCTTGTTGGCCTGCATCTTCAGATAAGCGTTGATAAACCGGTCAATATTACCGTTCAGAACGCCATCGGTATCTGAGGTCTCCTCCTGCGTTCTCGTGTCCTTTACCATGGTATAGGGCTGGAGGACATAGGAACGGATCTGGGAGCCCCAGGCGATATCCTTCACGTCGCCGCGGATGCCGTCACGCATGGCCTCCTCTTCCTGCTGCTTCAGAAGGAAGAGCTTCGCCCGCAGCATCTCAAATGCCTTATCCTTGTTCTGGAACTGGGAACGCTCATTCTGGCAGGTAACCACGATTCCGGTCGGGAAGTGCGTGATTCGGATTGCCGAAGACGTCTTATTGATGTGCTGTCCGCCGGCACCCGAGGAGCGATAGGTATCGATCCGGATATCGTCCGGCTTGATCTCGATATCATTGTCCTGTGCAAGCTCGGGCATCACCTCACAGGAGACAAACGATGTCTGTCTCTTGCCCTGCGCATTAAACGGGCTGATCCGAACAAGGCGGTGTACGCCGTGCTCCGAGCGAAGGAAGCCGTAGGCATTGGTTCCGTTGATCTGGAAGTCCACGGATTTGATGCCGGCTTCATCGCCGTCCACCAGGTTCATGACATCCATGGTAAAGCCCTTCTTATCTGCCCATCTGGAATACATACGGAACAGCATGGAGCACCAGTCGCAGGACTCGGTGCCGCCGGCACCCGCATTCAGGGAGACAATGGCATTGTTCTCATCATAGGGGCCTGTCAGCAGCGTGGACAGGCGGATTTCCTCCAGATGATTTTCAAAATCATCCAGTTCATTCCGGACATCCTCTACCGCTGACGCATCTCCGTCCTCGTTTGCCATCTCAATCAGGTCCATGATGTCCTGATACTGACGGTCCAGATTCTCTGCTTCGTCTACCGTTCTCTGCAGATCCTTCAGATTCTTCATCTTGGCATTGGCCTTGTCGGCATCGCTCCAGAAATCCGGAGCCTCCATCTCACGGGAAAGCTCTTCGATTCTCTGCTTCTTGAACGGAATGTTCAGGGAATCGATTCCTTCCTTCAAAGCCTCCTGCTGGCCCTGCAGTTCGATTTTCATCTGGTCAAGTTCAACCATATATTCTTATCCTCTTACCGCATTCCTCTGCGGATTTCTCAGTTCAGTCCTCTGCCGCAGCAGTTCTTGTATTTCTTGCCGCTTCCACACGGGCAGGGATCATTGGGGTAAATCTTCTTCTCCGCGCGCTTTACCGGCTCACGAACACCGCTCTCGGCATCCTTGTTGGTGCCGGTCACCTTCGCCACCTGCTCGCGCTCTACCTTCTGCTCCACGCGGATGCGGAACAGCGTGCGGATCGTATCCTCCATGATGCCCTGGCTCATCTCATTGAACATGTCATAGCCGGCCATCTTGTACTCGACAAGCGGATCTCTCTGACCATAGGCCTGAAGTCCGATGCTCTGGCGCAGCTGCTCCATGTCATCAATATGATTCATCCAGCGGGAATCCACCGAGCGAAGAAGAACGACGCGCTCCACCTCACGGATCGCCTCCGGCTCAGGGAACTCCGCTTCCTTTGCCTCGTAGAGCTTGACCGCCTCTTCCTTCAGCTGCTGCTTCAGTCCGTCCGGTGACAGGTCGTTGATGCGTCCTCTTGTCACCTTCTCCAGCGGGATGATGGGAAGCAGGATGTCATTGAGCTCGGTAAGCTCCCAGCTGTCGGAGTCTGCGTTCTCGCCGATCACCATGTCCACGGAATGCTCCACAATGCCGGTAATCATCTTATAGATGGAATCCCGCATGCTCTTTCCGTCCAGCACCTCGCGGCGCTCACCATAGATGATCTCACGCTGCTCATTCATGACCTGATCGTAATCCAGCAGGTTCTTACGAATGCCGAAGTTATTGGTCTCGATCTTCTTCTGTGCGCTTTCCACAGCCTTTGACAGGGACTTGTGTGAAATTTCCTGTCCCTCCGGTACGCCCAGTGCCTCGAACATCCGGATCATCCGCTCGGAGCCGAACAGGCGCATCAGATCGTCCTCCAGGGAAATGTAGAAACGGGATTCACCCGGATCTCCCTGACGTCCGGAACGTCCGCGGAGCTGATTGTCGATACGTCTGGACTCATGACGCTCGGTGCCGACAACCTTCAGGCCGCCTGCTGCCTTTGCTTCATCATCCAGCTTGATATCCGTACCACGGCCTGCCATGTTCGTAGCAATCGTAACGGCACCGTGCTGGCCCGCCTGTGCCACGATCTGTGCCTCCAGCTCATGGTTCTTCGCATTCAGTACGTTGTGCGGAATGCCTTCCTTTCTCAGCATTCTGGAGAGCATCTCCGACGTCTCAATCGTGATCGTGCCGACCAGGACGGGCTGCTGCTTCGCATGCGCCTCCTTGACGGACTCGACAACGGCATTGAACTTCTCTCTCTTCGTCTTGTAAACCGCGTCGTTGTGATCGATACGCTGCACCGGACGGTTGGTCGGAATCACGATAACATCCATACCGTAGATCTCACGGAACTCCTGCTCCTCCGTCAGAGCGGTACCGGTCATACCGCACTTCTTGTCGAACTTATTGAAGAAGTTCTGGAACGTGATGGTGGCAAGCGTCTTGGATTCGCGCTTGACCTTCACATGCTCCTTCGCCTCAATCGCCTGATGCAGTCCGTCCGAATAACGGCGTCCCGGCATCACGCGGCCCGTAAATTCATCGACAATCATGACCTCATCGTCGCGGACGATGTAATCATGATCCTTCTGCATCAGATTGTTGGCACGAAGGGCCAGAATGATGCAGTGCTGAATTTCCAGATTCTCCGGATCCGCCAGGTTTTTAAGATGGAAAAACTTCTCCGTCTTCTCAATGCCCTGTGCGGTCAGATTGACAATCTTATCCTTCTCATTAACGACAAAATCTCCGGTCTCCTCCTGCTCGATTCCCATGATGGCATCAATCTTGGAGAGATCCTCCACGTCCTTGCCTCTGGTCATCTGCTTCGCCAGGATGTCACAGGCCTCATAGATTCTGGTGGATTTGTCGCTCTGTCCGGAAATGATCAGCGGCGTTCTTGCTTCATCGATCAGGATGGAGTCCACCTCATCGATGATGGCATAGTGCAGACCGCGCAGAACCAGCTGATTCTTGTAGATCGCCATGTTATCACGCAGGTAATCAAAGCCCAGCTCGTTGTTAGTCACATAGGTGATATCGCAGCCATAGGCCTGCTGTCTCTCCTCGGAGCTCATACCATTCAGAACAACGCCTACCGTCAGTCCCATGAAGGTATAGACCTGTCCCATCCACTCCGCGTCGCGCTTCGCCAGATAGTCATTAACAGTCACAACGTGAACGCCCTTGCCTTCCAGTGCATTCAGATAAACCGGCAGCGTTCCTACCAGAGTCTTACCTTCACCGGTCTTCATCTCCGCGATTCGTCCCTGATGAAGAACGACACCACCGATCAGCTGAACCCGGAAGGGCTCCATATTCAATGCTCTCTTCGCACCCTCACGGACTGCCGCAAAGGCTTCCGGAAGAAGATCATCCAGAGTTTCGCCTTCACTCAGGCGCTTGCGGAATTCCACTGTTTTCCCGCGGAGCTCCTCATCAGAGAGCGCCTGCATATCCGGCCGCAGGCTCTCAATCTTTCGGATTGTGGGCTCAATTCTGCGAAGCTCACGTTCACTGTGCGTCCCGAAAATCTTATCGGTAATTTTTGCCATAGATTCTAACTCCTGCCGCGATCTGTCCGCGGCGCCATATTAATACGCCTTTGCTTCCTCTTCGCCGTTCATGACGCGGAGGGCTCCCTGTGCCAGCGCAAGCAGCTCATCTTCGCCGGGATAAAGCTTCACCGGCGCGATAAAGGATACCCGGTCGCTGATCATCTGTGTAATAGCCTTGTCATAAGCAATGCCGCCGGTCATGATGATCGCATCAACCTTTCCGGACAGAACTGCTGCCATTGCACCGATGTTCTTGGACATCTGATAAACAAATGCATCACGGATCAGAGTTGCCTCCTTGTCGCCCTCATTGACACGCTTCTCAACATCGCGTGCATCGTTGGTTCCAAGATATGCATTGAAGCCGCCGTTTCCGACGATCTTCTTTCTCATCTCCGCTTCCGTAAGGCCGCTCTCATAGCACATCTTGATCAGAGCTCCGGACGGCAGTCCTCCTGCGCGCTCCGGTGAGAATGCTCCGTCTCCGTCCAGTGCATTGAATACATCAATAACACGGCCCTTCTCATGTGCGCCGACCGATACGCCGCCGCCCATGTGAACGACAATAAGATTCAGATCGGTGTACTTCTTCCCGACCTCCTTGGCATAGCGTCTTGCCATTGCCTTCTGGTTGAGTGCATGGAAGATCGAAACGCGGCTGATCTCCGGAACACCGGAAATTCTTGCAACCGGCTCCATCTCATCCACAACGACCGGATCTACGATATAAGACGGAACGCCAAGCTCATCGCCGATCTCGCGGGCCAGAATTCCGCCAAGATTCGAAGCATGCTCGCCCTGCGGCGGATTCTTCAGATCTGCAAGAAGCGCATCGTTTACGGCATAGGTGCCGCCCGGAATGGGCTTCAGCAGACCGCCGCGGCCAACGATGACCTGAAAGCTCTTCGGATCAATGTTCTCTTCCTTCAATGCATCGAGAATAATCTGCTTTCTGAAATCCTTCTGGGCAAAAATAGTCGCAAACTGCGCGATCTCCTCTGTCGAATGGCGGAGCGTCTTGTCCAGAATCTGTGTCTCGTCCTCAAAGACACCGATCTTTGTAGAAGTGGAACCGGGATTAATAATCAGACTTCTGATTGCCATAACAGACTCCTTCCTTAGTCAAAGCTCTTCTCAGAAACCTTCTCCGAGGTGATGAGCAACAACGGCTGCAACGGCGATGGAATTCACCTTTGTCTCCTTGGAATCCGAACGGGAGGTCAGGATCGCAGGAGCCTTCGTTCCCATCAGAATGCAGGCATTCTTAAACGGAACGGTATGAACAATCGTCTTGTATACAAGGTTTCCGGCATGAATATCCGGGAACAGAAGAACATCGGCGTCGCCGACAATCTTGCGGTTCTCTGCGCCAGCCTTGTGCTTGGCAGCCTCCGGGTCAATGGCGAGATCCATGGAAAGAGGTCCGTCCACGATGCAGTCCTTGATGCGTCCTTCCTCATTCCACTTGGTGAGCTCGGCCGCCTCAACGGTAACCGGCATCTTGGGATTGACCACCTCAACGGCAGCAAGGGGAGCAACCTTCGGATTGTAAACGCCGCAGGCATTGCAGACCTTGACCACGTAATTGATGATCTGCTCCTTGTCCTCCAGCGTCGGGTAAGGACAGAAGGCAACGTCTGTCAGGAACAGAAGACGCTTAATGCCCTGAATTTCGAAAACACAGACATGGCTGAGCATCTTGCCGGTGCGAAGTCCGACTTCCTTGTTCAGAACGCTTCGAAGGAAGGTCTTGGACTCCAGTGCGCCCTTCATATACATATCCGCTTCCTTGTCATGAACCAGCTTGACTGCGGTCAGTGCTGCCTGATCCACATCCGGCTCATGGATGATGCGGATGCCGTCCCTGTCCAGATCCCAGCCGATCTGTCCGGCAATCTCACGGATCTTCGGCTCATCACCGACCAGAATCGGCTCTGCGATTCCTCTCTCCTTCGCCTCAAAAACAGCTTCCATAACCGGAAGGTCCTGGGCCGCCGCAACCGACAGCTTCTTGGTGGGGATTTCCTTCACCTGTGCCAGGATGTCTTCAAACGATGCGCTCATTAGTATTACCTCCATCCATCTGTGCTTACCATCTATGAAATCCGCGATCGGATCCGTTCAGCATTCCGTAAGCCGTTTCCGGCCCGTTCCCCTGCCCTTTTCCATCCGGGTTTCGTTATAGAAAAAATGTGACAGCGTGCATTCGGGCACAATGATCCCTTATACACACTGTCACGATTTTAACACACTAAGAAGCCTCATTCAATCCGCTTCTCGTAACTGTTCCTGCGGCTTCCGTCACCTTCCGGACTTGTCCGCCAGGGGCTCTCCCTGTCTCATCACCTTCTGGACTTGTCGTAGGTTTCTCCGAGAGCCTTCGGTGCCTGATTGTGCTTCGAAAGGAAAATCAGAAGCAGCAGCGTCACCACATAAGGCAGGATCATCACGAGATCCGAGTACGCACTCGGCATTCCGAGGATCTGAACCATCTGGTAGCCAAAGGATCTGGCAAAGCCGAAGATCAGGCACGCCCCGAGAGAGGGCAGCAGATTCCAGTTGCCGAAGATATAGCCAGCAATGGCAAGATATCCGTATCCCATGTAAATATCATTCGAGAACTTCGCCGAAATCGAGTAGGCAAAGCAGATACCTGCAAGTCCGGACAGCGCTCCGCTGACCATCACGGCAATAAACTGAATCTGCGCAACGTTTCCGCCCGCTGCATCCACCGCTGCCGGATTGTCGCCGCACGCGCGAAGCCGGAGGCCGAAGGAGGTCCGGTACAGCACATACCACGCGATGAACGCAATCACAAGAATCAGAAATTCAAATGGATATACATTGGTGAAGAATGCTCCCAGAACCGGAATCTGTGACAGTCCCGGGATCGTAATTCTCTGGGAAACGCCAAGCTCAAACTTATCAGAAGCTGCCCCGAAGACGTTCCGGTTGATGGTCTTTGTCAGAAATGAGGTCAGTGCCATGGCAAGAATGTTCACCACGACACCGCTGATGACCTGATTGGCCTTGAACTTGATGCAGAGTGCTGCGTGCAGCATGGAATACACGGCACCGCCGATCATTGCAAAGAGCATCGCCATATAATAAGGAACCTGTGACGTTCCTCCCATGCTGCGGATCAGGCAGTAGGCCACGAGAGCTCCCGTGAAGGCACCCATTCCCTGCAGGCCCTCAAGTGCCAGGTTCGTGATGCCGGACCTCTCGGAGTAGATACCGCCGATTGCCATGATAAAAAGCGGAAGGGCGAAGCTCATTCCATTGATGATGATGTTGTTAACCGCCGTCATGCCTGCTCCTCCTTCTTCACATCTTCTGCTTTTCCTGCACTTTCCGCCGTTTCTTCCTTTGCCGCGTTTCCAGCGTTTTCCACCTTTACTGCAGACTTTTTCCCGCTCTCACGCCGCTCCATTTTCTGCATGAAATATGCATTGCAGGCACTGGCCAGAAGGATCAGACCCGTGATCACATCCGCCATTTCGGACTCAAGACCTGCCTGCGAGCTCATGTAGGTTGAGCCCTTCTCGATGATTTCCACCAGGAAGGCCGCAACGAAAATACCGGCCGGCTCGGAGCTTCCAAGAAGGCAGACCGCAATCGCATCAAAGCCCGTGCTGATCAGAACCTTCGGCTGAATGGAGGCAAAATACCCCAGATAGTAGGTAACACCTGCGATTCCTGCCAGAGCACCGGAGATCGCCATGGAGGAAATAATCGCACGGCGGACATCAACGCCTGCATATTTTGCTGCCGTCCGGTTGATGCCGGTTGCCTTCAGCTCGAAACCGAAATCCGTGTGATCCATCATAAACTTCACAAGAACCATTACGGCAATCGCAAGAAGGAAGCCGATCGGAAGATCATACTTGAAGCCGCCGATCAGGTGCTGATGAAGCGTCAGTCTCGCGCTCTCATTGATCGGAGTGGACTGCCGGGAAATCGGATCCACGTATCTTGTCTGGATAAAAAAGCTCGTCACATACCGGATGATGTAGTTCAGCATGATGGAGGAAACAACCTCATTGATGTTGAACTTATATTTCAGAAGACCGATCAGTGCGCCGACGAGCATACCGGTTGCCATGCCGACAAGAATGGCGAGAGGCTTTGCCGCAATTCCCGGAAGATTCGAATAGCCAACCGTTACGGTTGCCACAAAGCCTGCTGCCAGCATCTGACCGGAAATTCCGATGTTGAACAGGCCTGTTTTCATGGCAACGGCACATGAGAGAGCTGCAAACAGCATCGGTGTCAGGAAGTCCACATAGCTGGACAGATCCGTCAGCATGCTTTTCCCGCCGCCGTACTTGCCCTTCGGGGCCATGCCGCAGCCCTGCAGCAGATTGTAATAGGCTGTCAGCGGATTCTTGCCAAGGATCAGAATGACCACAGCGCCGAATACCAGGCTTCCGATGACAGAGAGAAATGCAACCTTAAGATATCGCTTCTGATTCTCGTTCATTTCTTTACCCCCATCATGTACTCACCCACCTCTGCCGTCGTAAATTCCGATGCAGGAGCGATTTTGTTCAGCTGACCGCCGTAAATGACACCGATGGTATCAGCAAGCTGCATGACTTCATCAAGCTCCAGGGAAACCAGAAGGATTGCCTTTCCCTTCTCTCTTTCCTCCAGAATCTGACGATGAATCCGATCGATTGCGCCGATATCCAGTCCTCTGGTCGGCTGCACAAAGAGAATCAGCGGAGAATTTTCTTCGATTTCACGTCCGACGATTGCCTTCTGCTGATTGCCGCCCGACATGGAACGTACAATCGTTTCATTGCCCTCCGCGCTGCGGATATCGTATTTGTCAATCAGCTGATCTCCGTATTGCCGGAACTGCTTCCTGCTGAGAACATGCCGGTGCGAAAACGGCTCGCGGTAATAGCGGCGAAGACCAAGGTCTTCGTCCAGGCGGAAATCCAGGATCAGACCGACGTTCTGACGATCCTCCGGAATGTAGGAAAACAGCCCCGAGCGGGTTCTCTTCCGCACACTCTGATGCGTAATCTCTTCCCCTGCCACCGAGATCGAACCGGAGGACACCGGAAGAAGTCCTGCGATCGCATCCGCAATTTCCGTCTGACCGTTTCCGGAGACACCTGCAATGGCAAAGATCTCTCCTTCATGAATCGAGAAGGATACGTTCTTCACCACATCAAATTTGTCCTCGTTCTGCACGGTGAGATTTTTCACCGACAGGATCTCTTTTCCGAAGCGGGCAGGCGTCTTCTCCAGCTTCAGCTCCACCTCATGTCCGACCATGAGGCTTGCCATCTCACGCGTATCCACATCTGCAACATCACGCACGGTGATGAGCTTTCCGCGGCGCAGAACCGCACAGCGATCCGCCACCTTTTTGATCTCATCCAGCTTGTGTGTAATCAGAATGATGGTTTTCCCGCCGTCCCGAAGATTCTGAATGATTTTCAGCAGGGAATCGATTTCCTGAGGAGTCAGCACTGCAGTCGGCTCGTCAAAAATCAGAATCTCCGCCTGGCGATACAGCATCTTCAGAATCTCCACGCGCTGTCTCGTCGATACATTCAAATCACTGACGACCTTCGTGGGATCCACCTCCAGGCCGTACTGCTTCGACAGCTCGGCAATCTCCCGGTTGGCCTTCTTCATATCCACATAAGGAAACAGGCCGAGTGCCTTCTTCTGCGGCTCCACACCAAGAACAATGTTCTCCGCAATCGTATAATTGCTGACAAGCTTGAAATGCTGATGAACCATACCGATGTTCAGCTCGGATGCATACCTCGGAGAAACAATCTTCTCCTTCTTTCCGCGCACAATAATCTCACCCTCATCCGGCTCGTACATGCCGAACAGAACGCTCATCAGCGTGGATTTGCCCGCACCGTTTTCACCCAGAAGTGCAAAAATCTCTCCTTTTCGGATCTTCAGGGTGACATCATCGTTCGCGACAATGCTGGGAAAGCGTTTGGTGATGTGATTCATCTCAATAATGTAAGGTGACTCCGCCATAGTGCTCTTCTCCTTTTGTTCCATTGTGGTTCCCTGTTGTCAGAATATGTGAAACAAAAATATACGTGAAAACAAAATATATGGGAAACAAAATGCAAAAAGATGCAACGGGTCTCTGAAACCCGCTGCACCTGAAACCGCCGACAGGCGTAAACGTCCGGCCGGACATTCTGCCCGGCAGCCGGACCATCCGGAGTCTGCACCCGGCAGTTCGGATGTTACGTCTGGCAGTTCCTTATTTTAGTTCAGTCCTACAAAATCGTCCGGAGTTGTGCCGCCGAAGTTGGAAGCGGGAACAATGGTTCCGTCCTTGATGAGCCCATATGCCTCGTTGATCTTCTCGATGGCTTCATCGGAAAGCTGGCAGTGAGCAGGATCGCTTACAAAACCGGTAGAATCGGTATCTGCACCCAGAAGAGCATTCTCGCCCTTGAAGGTTCCGTTCTTCACGTTGTTCAGCTGCTTCTCAACGTTCTTGTCCATGATCTTCAGAGCGGAGGTCAGGATGATGTTGGAATCGCCGTTAACGCCGTCATTGTACTGGTCGGTATCGCAGCCGATTACATATACCGGCTTGTCAGCAGTGGATGCTTCCTTAACTGCAGTGAACACACCGTTTCCGGATGCACCTGCTGCAACAAAGATAACATCACAGCCATCGCCGATCAGAGCCTCGCCGACGATCTTTCCGGTTGCTTCATCTGCGAAGGAGCCAACATAGTTGCCGCCTACGTTTGCACCGGTAACATCAGTTCCTGCATATGCAGACTCTTCAACGCACTCCGCATTTGTGCTGTAGTTCTTGTTCGCATACTTCACGCCGCACATAAAGCCGTACTGGTAGTTTACGTTGGAAGGATATGCAATTCCGTTGACAACAGCAACCTTGCCGGTCTGTGTTGTCATTGCAGCTGCAATACCTGCAAGGAAGCCGGACTCCTGCTCCTTGAAGGTCATGGAATATACGTTGTCATACTGAGCTTCGTTGCCGTCCGCATCGGTCGGGTTGGTATCTACCAGAACGAAATCAACATCCGGGTTCTCCTCTGCGATCGGTCCGATTCCAGCAAACTGGAAGCCGCAGCATACGATAACATCATAATCTGCAACAATTCCCTCTACGGTCTGGTAGCAGGCAGTGGTATCACCGGTCTCTTCCTTGATCGGGGTTACCTTGCTGTCCGGGTTCTCAGCGATGAATGCCTGAATTCCCTCATAGTTGTTCTGGTTAAAGGAACCATCATCTACGCCGGAAGGAGAAGAAACGATTGCGATGTTCAGAGCTGCGCTCTCGTCTCCTGCCTCTGCAGCCTCGGTAGCTGCCTCTGTGGAAGCCTCTTCGGAAGCTTCTGTCTCTGCTGCAGCCTCCGTGGAAGCAGCGGTGCTGGTGGCATCCTCTGTTACCGGAGTTCCGGAACAGCCAGCCAGAAGTGCTGCTGCCATTGCCATAGAGCAAACCATGCTAATGACTTTTTTCTTCATATTGATCCTCCTCTGAATGGAATCGGCCATCCCCGTGAACACTTCGTCCTCTGCGATGGCAGAACTATGTTATCCTCCGACATTCTGTAATCACAAAAATGTCAGGTGACGTAGGCATTATGACACAATTTCTCATCTCTGAACAGAGCAGTTTCAACCGATTATTATACCGAAGCGAAACATACTTTTTACACTCCTGCACAAACATACACATTTTAAAAGCAGCTGCTCTCGGGCGGTGACTGCTCTCAGGCAGTGGCTGCTCTCAGGCGATGGCTCTTGGACTTCTGTTGCTTTTGGGATATGGCTGTAGTCTGTCCCTGAATCCGGCAGCCGTCGCTTCAAGATTATTTACAGATATTTCTCCGCCAGACTTTCCAGTATTTTCTGGTTCAGCATACTTTGTTCCGTCTCAAAGGTCAGAATCAGGCGCTCCCCCGGATAAATACCATTTTTCATGTACAGCTCTATTTTCCGCACGGCACTTCTTGCATATTCCTGCTTATCCATCATCCCTTCGTGTTCCCAGTAAATCTCCTGACCGGTCCTTGGTGACAGGAATGTGAAATCCGGATACACTATGCCAAATTCCTTCAAGTGCAATGGTTTTTCGTATTTGTACAGAATGCTTTTCCTGTAGAAGTAATCCGCAAGTATTTTTTCTGATTTCGACCGAACTCGCTCTCCCCTCTCCGTCAGAATCAGCGCTGTTCCTTCCTGAAATTCTTTTCCCTGATAGGGTATTTCATACCACTTCTGAAGCTTGTATTCCCAGGAATCCTCGATCGGATGAATCAGCTTCTGTCTGTCCGGATGCAGGGAATCATACAGTTGATTTATATCTTCATCCACATCCGTTTTCAGCGTTCTTCTTATTTGAGCAAGCCGCTTCTCTGCTTTTCTGATAACAGCTTTGTTGTAGTCCTTCTGGGCCAATTGCCTGCACAAGGTTATATTCTTCTTCGATATATAAGTGTCGTTTCTGTCCTCAAAGCACTGATAATAACGGCATCCACTCCGGCACTTTGATATTCGGAGATAGCCTTCCGGCATATCGACATTCTCATTTCGAGCCTCATCCACGATCCTTTCCAACCGCTTCTGCTCCTCAAGCAGTGCATTCTTCAGTTTCTGCATCAAATACTCCTTTCCTGGTTTCCTTGCTGATTTTCTTGTTTGCCTTTCTTGCTGACCTTCCCTTCCGGTCTTCCTTTGGGTTGCTTCCTCATTCACAGCCGAGTGAATGCATCTTAATCTTGCATTTCTGAGATTGTGGGATTATTTTTCCACCGGTTGTATCTCTATCGACTGAAAATATCCTTTTGGGATTCATCGCCTCCTTTTAATTTCATCCCTGCCGATGAAATTTCTCTCTCAGGGATGATTCTCTCCTGCTAGTTTCATCCCTGCTGATAAAATTTCTCTCTCAGGGATGATTCTCTCCTGCTAGTTTCATCCCTCCCGATGAAATTTCTCTCTCAAGGATGATTCTCTCCAACTAATTTCATCCCTGCTGATGAAATTTCTCTCTCAGAGATGATTCTCTCCTGCTAGCTTCATCCCTCTCGATGAAATTTCTCTCTCAGGGATGATTCTCTCCCGCTAGCTTCATCCCTCCCGATGAAATTTCTCTCTCAGGGATGATTCTGATAAAGCGGGCTTCCACCCAAACCTCAAACACACCTGTGCAGTTACATTAGATGCTTACAAGGAATACTCGCATGATAATATTCCTCGCCTTCATCGATGTTTCTGTTTGAAAACTGAATGTTGAATTCCGAATTAGAATTAGATTTGTTCTGAATTCCGAATTAGAATTAGATTTGTCCTGGATTTCGAATTGAAACGATTTGATGCAAATTGAAACCGATTATAACCGTCGACTATAGCGAACTGAAAATGACGCGAATTTGAGATTTGCTTTCATTTCTCTGCCGCGGCCGGCTTCCTAAAACTCCGTGGCCGGCTTTCAAAGTCCTGCGGCCGACTTTCTAAGACTCCGCGGCCGACTTTCAAAGTTCTGCGGCCGGCTTCCAAAAGCTCCAATGGGTCGGCTTCTAAGACTTTATTGTACTGAACATTAGCACAAATATCCATAGTTCAGAAGCTTCTCTTCACAAGAATATGTAAATAACTTTTCTCGTTCCTGAAGCAAGAGAAGTGAGAAAAGAAATGTTCTAACTCCAGAACCTGTCCCTCAGCGGAGGGGACGATTCAGCAAGCGAAAAAAAAGTAAAAAGCAAATGAAAAGAAAAAACAAGTGAGAGGAAGCAAAAGGAGACTTCTGTTTTTCACAGAAGTCTCCGAAATGCAGTTTTCTTGCATCAGGCCATGAAATTCCTGTCCTGATTACTTTCCTCAGCATGTCTCCCTGGTGTGATGCTTGCTGACGCGAGGTGCTGTTCCTCCGGAAAACCGCTTGCTGACGCGAGGTGCTGCTCCTCCGGCAAAGCTCCTGCTGCCCAAGTCGTCGTTCCTATGCCTCCTCGATGCGGCTCTCCGGCAAAGCTCCTGCTGCCGCGATGCGTCGTTCCTGTGCGTCCTCGATGCGGCTCTCCGGCAGCAGATCCGTCATGCTCTTGAGGCCTGTCGCCACCGTGGAAGTATTATGCAGCATGGCCGAGGTCGCGGGCGGAAGGATTCCGCCGATGCCGAGTGCAATCAGGAATCCGTTAAAGCCGATGATAAAGCGGTAATTGCTCTCGATCCGTTTCATCAGCTTCTCGGACAGTCGCCGCAGCACCACGATCTGATACAGGTCCGCCGCCGAAATGGTGATATCCGCCACCTCTCTTGCAATCGCCGCGCCGTCGCTGATGGCAACACCGACATCCGCCTCGGAAAGTGCGGGTGTATCGTTCACACCGTCGCCGACCATGATCACCTTGCGTCCCTTTTCATGCTCCTTCCGAATGAAGGCCGCCTTGTCCTCCGGCAGAACCTCCGCATGGAACTCATCAATGTTCAGAGCCGCAGCCACAGCCTCGGCCGTCTTCTCATTGTCGCCGGTCATCATGCAGACCTTGGAAATCCCAAGTCCATGCAGGGCATTCACCACCTCCGCCGCCTCCTCACGGAGCGGATCAAAAATACAAATCACAGCCTTCAATCTTCCGTCAATTGCCAGATACAGATGAGAATATTGCGGAGGAAGCGCATTCATCCTGTCCTCTTCCGAAGGATCCACGCTGCACTTCTCGTCCTCAAAGACAAAATGATAGCTTCCGATCACCGCACGCTTGCCGCTGATCTCGCTGGCAATGCCGTGCGCCACCACATATTTTACCTCTGTATGCATCTCCTCATGCCGGATGCCGCTCTTCTTTGCTTCCGCCACCACCGCATTCGCAATGGAATGAGGAAAATGCTCTTCCAGGCAGGCCGCGACCTTCAATGCCTCTTCCTCACTCTCGCCGTCGAAGGTTTCAATATGAACCACCGTCGGTGTCGCATGCGTCAGAGTTCCTGTTTTGTCGAAAACAATCGTATCCGCCTGTGCCACAGCCTCCAGAAACTTGCCGCCCTTGACGGAAATGTCATAGGTTCCCGCCTCACGGATTGCGGACAGCACCGAAAGCGGCATGGAGAGCTTCAATGCGCAGGAAAAATCCACCATCAGTGAAGCCATTGCCCGCGTGACATCTCCCGTCAGAAGATAGACGAGCACCGTCAGTCCGAGCGAATACGGAACCAGCGAATCCGCCAGGTGAAAGGCCTTCGCCTCCGTGGTGGATTTCAGCTTCTCCGACTCCTCGATCATGTGGACGATCTGGTCGTATTTTCCCGTGCCGGCCTTTTTCGTGACCTCGATGATACACTCACCTTCCTCAACCACGGTTCCGGCATAGACATAGCCGCCCTCCGTCTTCACAACCGGCACCGATTCTCCGGTCATGGAAGCCTGGTTGACGCTCATCTCACCTTCCACGACAACGCCGTCCAGAGGAATCACATTCGACGTACGGACGCTGATGCGGTCGCCGATCTGCACATCCTTGACGGAAACCAGCACATCCTGCCCGTCCGCGGCCTTCATCCATATTTTGTCGACCTTCAGGGACATGGATCTTGCAAGATCCCCGATGGATTTCCTGTGCGTCCACTCTTCCAGAAGATCTCCGATGTCCAGAAGCCACATGACGGAAGAGGCCGTGTCAAAATCTCCCATCAGCATGGAGGCCGCAATGGCCGATGCGTCCAGCACCGGGACCTGAAGCTTGCCATGAAGAAGGCACTGAATTCCTCTTGCAATAAATTTTACGCTCCTGAGCGTGGTCCAGGCGATCTGAACCGGCAGCGGCAGAAAAAGCTTCCGAAGATACCTTCCCGCGATGGTCACCGCGAGCTTTTCCTGATACTGATGATTGAGTGCCCGTCCGGTTTCCTCCGGAACAAGCGCGATGGCAGCAGGATCCTGGTAAGAAAAAGTACAGAGAGCCTCCAAGAGCTGCCCCCTGTACTTTTCTGTTTTCTTATAGGTGATGCGTGCATCCCCCGTCTCATCGTATACCTTCGCATCCTGCACAAAGGCGAGATTCTTCAGGTAATACTCCAGGATATCCGCCTGATCCATCGACATACGATACCCACCCATGTGAACGCGCATGGTGTGGGCCGATTCATGACGAATTACATATTTCATATCCTGTCTGCCCCGTACTTATTCTGCCTTCTCTTCTTCCTTCCCGGCTTCCTTCTTCGCCTCGTACTCCGCGATGAGGGCCTTTGCGTTCTCGACCGCCTTCTCCTCATCCTCGGCATAGCGCTTCTCATTGATATCTGCGGCATCCGCTCCGATGTCCTCGCAGTTCTCCTTCAGTGTCGTCGCCGTCTTCACAACCGCATCCTTACCGCGAAGCACCGCTGCCGTGCAGTGCGTATATGCCTTCCTGGCCTCTCTGCTGGAAAGGATCGAAATTCCTGCCGTTCCGAACAGAACGCCGCCTGCAAACAATCCCATTTTGCCCCAGTTAAACTTTGCCATCGTAAAATACCTCACTTTCTTCTTATTCCTGCAATTCCTGAGTAAGTGGAGACAAACTTTCTCCCGACTGTGCTATGTTAAATCTCCCTGGCTGTTTTGTAAAGAGAACATTTTTTTCCGCTTCTTAATAGCCATTTTGCAGGAAAAACAGGTTTTTCTGCTTTTTAACAGGAATTTGGATTTTTGAATTCTTGTTTTATGAGGTTTACGATGCAAGGATCTCGCTCACATCCACCATCGCATCCGGCCGGCCGGTTGAAATCATCCCTGCGGAACAAAAAAGCTAGCTGGGGATGCATCTGACCGATAGAAATCATCTCTGCGGCACAAAAAAGCTAGCTGGAGATGCATCTGGCTAGCTGAAATCATCCCTGCGGAACAAAAGAGCTAGACAGAGATGCATCCGGCCGGAAAAAATCATCTCTGCGGAACAAAAAAGCTAGCTGGGGATGCATCTGGCTGGTTGAAATCATCTCTGTGGAACAAAAAAGCTAGCTGGGGATGCATACGGCCGGTTGAAATCATCTCTACGGAGCCAAAAAGCAAGACAGGGATGCATCTGGCTGGTAGAAATTGCCAGTACGCCTTCCTTCTGTGCGGTATAGAAAATCCCTTACTTCTCAAGAATCTCGCTCACATCCGCCATCGCATCGCCCACGGTAAATGTCACGGCTTCTCCGTCATGAATCAGATGATAGGTTTCTCCGTATGCTCTCTTTTCAAGAAGATCCGAGAGGAGGAAGGTAGAGGTTCTTCCCTTCGTAGCAAAAATGATTCTGCTTACGCCCTGATTCATAAGAGTTTCGATCTCTTTCATTTTTCCCGTCAGCATGGCGAAATCGAAATCGGTTGCAATTGCCAGTACGCCGCCCTTCTGTGCGGTATGGAAAACGATTTCCTTTCCGTCCTTGTCTACGACACGGTAAAGGGATTTCTGCACGGGAGCTTTATACTCGGTGCTTTCCTCGTTTTTCTCTGCAGGCTCTGATGCGGGTGCCTGCACGTTATTTTCTGCAGGCGCTGCGGTTTCACCTGGAGATGCCGGCTGTCCGGAACCCAATATAGTGTTTGTCGGTTCATCCTTTGTCATATCCGCACCGGGTGCGTAATATTCAATTTTACCTGTCGTCAGGCTGGAGGTATCCGGCTCTGTCTCCACACCGTTTACAGGAATGTATGGTCCGGGATCGTAATTTCCCTCATGGCTGCCGCCGTTGCCGATTCCTGCGCCTGCTCCATCCCATGAATCTGCTGGGCCGCCTTGTACCTTCAGCGTTGCATCTCCTGAAACGGTGATCTTTTCTCCCTCTTTTCGTAAGCCTCCGCCGATGCCTGCTCCATTGGTGCCGCCGATAGCTGTGACCTCGCCGTCGGTGATGGTGATGTCCTTGCCATTGCCAAAGTTGCCTCCACCAATGCCTGCCCCGTAATCGCCGCCGGTAGCTGTGACTTTGCCGCCGGCGATGGTGATATCATTGCCATTGCCAAAGTAGCCTCCGCCAATGCCCGCTGCGCCAGTGCCTCCGGTAGCTGTGATCTTTCCGCCGGCGATGGTGATATCATTGCCATTGCTAAAGTAGCCTCCGCCGATGCCCGCTCCTTTGGTGCCACCGATAGCTGTGATCTCGCCGCCGGTAATGGTGATGTTACTGCCATTACCGCGGTCGCTTCCGCCAATACCAGCCCCATAATCTCCGCCGGTGGCGATCAGTTTGCCGTTTTCATTTTTGTCCGTGATGGTCAGCTTGCCATCATTGTTCTTTTCCAGACCGGCATGACTCTCGCCACTCTTAAGCGTATTTGTGCCATCCAACTCGATGTTTACATTGCCTTTTCCGCCTGTAGACACAGCAGCTTTTATCTCACCGCTTGTATTGATGTTTACATCCGAGATGGTCACGTTTGCCGTTGCATTCTCCTCGGACGCCTTGATCGTGATGGTGTTACTCGTCTCCGCAGAACTATCGCGCTGTGTAATCACAGGAGCATCATCCTGTTTTGGGGTGCTGCCCTGCTGCGTTACCGTCTGCCCGGAATCGCCTGCATCCACGGTAATGGACCCATCTTCCAGATACCAGTCAGCGGCATACGTTGTCATCGGAAGACTCATGCTCATGACCAGTGCGATCATACCTGCTGTCAGCTGTTTCATTTTCATTGATGTTTTCCTCCCTTACTTTTGTGTTTCCTGCATCAGCTCCTGCAGGGAAAATTCGTAGTGCATGGCAAGTGCCTGGAACAGTTTCTGCATCACCTGTTCAGAGATCGTGCGGATATCGAGTCCCTCCACGAAACCAATCACCTGATGGATCTCCTCCTCCGGAACGTGATAGGCTCGAAGACTCATCAGGAAAAACAAACGAAGTTTTTCTTCCAGTGTGAACTCTTCCTCACATGGACATGCCATATACCCCCGCATAATGCCTGATGATCCGATTTCCATCTTGTAAAAATCCTGCTCTGTCAGCTCCGGCTGATACGGCCCGAAAATCCGATACAGCTCCTTTGCCGTTTCCTTCTGAATGTATTCGCAGGCTTCCCTTTGCGTATATGCTTCCAGATAGATTTCTCGCAGGTTCTCGTTCAGTTCTGTGAGCGTCATCTGAATCGCGGTTTCCACTGCATAAACATAAACGGGAGGAAGCTTTACACTTGCCGCGCTTCTTGCCATTGCAAACTGATTCTCAAACATGAACTGCACAAGCTCTGTCAGTACGCCGTCCTTTGCACGGAAAATATTCTGGAAGCTGCTGCTGGAAACGCCTGCCTGCTCGATGATCTCCGCCATCGTTGTCTTTCGGTACCCCTGCTCCAGAAAGAGCTTTACACATACCTGCAGGATTCGCTTCTTCGTCTGCTCGCTTAATCTTGTCGCCATCGGACCACACCTCTGTCTCTTGAAATTCCAGATAAAAGCCTCTTACGATTCGGCATCTGGTTTATATACCAAACATAACAGAAAGCGGCGGACTTCGTCAAGCAGTTTTTTGGCTTGCGCGCCAGGTGCCCGATATATACGGGCTTTCTTGCTTTTTCCAGACCTTTCTCATTCCTTCCATATCCAAAACGGAATACCCCGAAAATCAGACATATTTTCTGTGAAAGGGAATAGATGGGAAGGGAAGAGAAATCGTGGCACACAAAAACTACTATGCACATCTTTCAAATAATCGCAGGTACTCTGCGTGTCCAATACAACGAATAAGGCGCTTCGTATCTACCTGGCTTTTGAGAAGCAGTTTGGTGAAACCAACACATTGTATTTGAGCAGCCGGAGTTGATTTTGATTTTCCATCCGGCGGACGGGAGTACGCATCTCTTACTGCCATTTCGCAGACCGCCGGCCGTATTAATCGAAACGGCAGGAGCCGGCAGTCTTCGTCAAGATTCTTTGGTTCATGTGCCAAAGTGTAAAATATCCAGCACGCGCTGCGTAAAGCCGCTTTTACCGAACACACCATAGAGAACCTCATACCCCTTAATCAGTGTTGTTTTTTCACCCCAGAGCCACATCCAGCGTCATCATAACGCTGAATCCCACTGCAAAGAAAACCGTTCCAAGATTCGAGTGCTTCCCCTGTGACATTTCCGGGATCAGCTCTTCTACCACCACATAGAGCATCGCACCGGCGGCGAAGCTCAGAAGATACGGCAGTGCAGGGATAATGAACTGCGCTGCAATAATCGTCAGCACCGCGCCGATGGGCTCCACCGTGCCGGAAAGCACACCGCTGAGAAACGCTTTGCCTTTGCTTTCCCCCTCCGCTCGGAGGGGCATGGAAATGATCGCGCCCTCGGGAAAATTCTGAATGGCGATGCCAAGGGACAGCGCAAATGCGCTTGCCGCAGTGATCTGCATATTGCCCGCCATAAAGCCGGCATACATCACACCGACTGCCATTCCTTCCGGAATGTTGTGCAGTGTGACCGCTAACACCATCATCGTTGTGCGGCCGAGCCTGGTTTTCGGCCCTTCGGCCTGATTGCTGCCAACATGCAGGTGCGGAATCAGGTGGTCAAGCGCAAGCAAAAACAGTATGCCGCCCCAAAAACCGATAAAGGCAGGAAGAAATGAGAGCTTCCCCATATTCTCAGATTGCTCTATCGCAGGAATCAGCAGGCTCCAGATCGAAGCCGCCACCATCACTCCGGCAGCAAAGCCGGCAAGTGAACGCTGCATCAAATCACCAAGCGACTTTTTCATAAAGAATACGCAGGCCGCACCGAATGTTGTGCCGAGAAAAGGAATCAGTATTCCTGAAATAGCCTCCATTTCATCACTTCCTTTCGATTGTAAGAGATTGGTGCAAGGTTCTATTCCAGTGTCCATCCCTGGCTCTTCGTCTGGAGCTGTACCATGTGAGCGAAGATGCCGCCCTCAGACAGCAGCTGCCCAGGCGATCCCTGTTCAGCTGCCGCGCCATCTTTGAGCACCACGATCTTGTCCGCATTGGAAACCGTGCGCATCCGATGGGCGATAATGAGGACCGTTTTATCCTTGATGAGGCGTGACAGCGCTTCCTGTATCGCCGTTTCATTTTCCACGTCCAGACTGGCAGTCGCTTCGTCCAGCAGGATGATGGGCGCATCCTTCAGGAAGGCTCGGGCGATGGAGATGCGCTGCCGCTCGCCGCCGGAAAGGGCGCAGCCGTTTTCGCCGATGCTGGTGTTCCACTTATCCGGCAGCTTCTCGGCAAATTCCTCGCAGTTTGCCAGCTTTGCCGCCGCAAGGACCTCCTCGTCGG
>ERZ1034680.76-NODE-76-length-76498-cov-30.000471_pt1 | contig 76498 bp, 65 predicted proteins | sample MGYA00520639_ERZ1034680 | MGnify/ENA primary metagenome ERZ1034680 (study PRJEB33766, sample SAMN09781760) | gut metagenome | biome: gut microbiome | host: Homo sapiens | place: Madagascar | study: EMG produced TPA metagenomics assembly of the PRJNA485056 data set...
CAGAACTTTTTAAATGTTCTTGCGTGATTCAGCTTCTATATCTTATCTCATTTGTTTTAACTTGTCAAGAACTTTTTTAATTTCTTTTTTCAAGTTCAACGCTATGAAATTTTGTCCCAGCGTCGCGACTTATCAGGTGCTGTTCGCTAGCGACTTGTAATATGTTACACGGTTTATTCATATTTGTCAACTCTATTTTTTTAACTTTTATATATTTTTTCAAAAAAAACATCTATCAACAACAAAAAACCTTGTCAGCACCAAGCTGACAAGGTTTTTTCTCTTGTAAGTCAATATTAAACTATTAACGTTTGGAGAACTGGGAAGCTTTACGAGCTTTCTTGAGACCGTATTTACGGCGCTCTTTTTCACGCGGATCACGCGTAACAAAACCAGCTTTTTTGAGAGCTGGACGGAGCTCAGCATCCATTTCGATCAGCGCACGGGTGATGCCGTGACGAACAGCACCTGCCTGACCAGAGATACCGCCACCTGCTACATTAGCAATAACGTCATATTTATCTACAGTTTCCGTAAGGTTAAGTGGCTGACGAACGATGAGTTCGAGAGTCTTCAAACCAAAATACTCTTCCATGCTGCGACCATTGATCGTAACTTTGCCTTCGCCTGGAACCAGACGAACACGGGCAACGGAAGACTTTCTGCGGCCTGTGCCGTAATAGCTTACTTGTGCCATGTAATATGTTCCTCCCTTTCCAGATTAGCGAATGTTAAGCTCAAGCTTTTCTGGCTTCTGAGCTGCATGTGGATGTTCCGGGCCAGCATAAACGCTGAGTTTACGGTACATCTGAGCGCCAAGACGGTTATGTGGCAGCATGCCTTTTACAGCATGTTCAATAACGCGTTCTGGGAATTTCTGCAGCATCAGACCAGCCGACGTAAACGTCGTGCCACCCTGATATCCAGAATGACGGAAATAAGTCTTATCTACGAGTTTCTTACCAGTGAATTTCACCTTATCAGCATTGATGACGATGACATAGTCACCCGTATCTACATGCGGAGTAAAGGTCGGTTTATTTTTACCGCGAAGAACTTTTGCTACTTCGGCTGCGAGACGGCCGACAGTCTGACCTTCAGCGTCTACAACATACCATTTACGCTCGATGTTGGATGCATTAGCCATAAACGTTGTCTTCATGCGATTTTCCCCCCTAATAATCTCAATTATCGTTAAATCGGTATATGACATTCTCGTGACTGGCTTCCGGGGCTAATGGATGCCATGTCCGTAACATCACATGAAATAATTCTATATAAAAATTTTAAGCAAGTCAAGCACTTTTTCATTATTTTAGCAAAAAATGTGAAAAACTTCATCATTTATCCACAGCTTTACTGTTTATATTCCTTTTTAACGTAATTCATTGTCTGTTTAAGACCGTCTTTTAATGACAGTTTTGGTTTCCAGCCAAGCTTTGTTATAGCTTTTTTATTACTGAGACTTGAGCGCAGAATGTCGCCTGTTCTAGCAGCACCAAATGACGGTGAAATTTTTCGCCCTTTTATATCGCTCATAATAGCAACCAATTCCAAAAGGCTCGTTTCCTGTTGCGTACTTAAATTATAAGTATCGTTAACATTATCTGTCGTAATAGCTGCCCTTATCCCAGCTGCTATATCACCGGCATAGACAAAATCACGCGTTTGTTTGCCATCACCAAATATTGTTATTCCTTCACCTTTAGCAATTTTTTTGGCAAAAATGCTGATAACACCACCTTCACCAGCATCACCTTGACGCTCACCATAAACATTAGCAAAACGGAAAATGACATAGTTAAGTCCAAAACTTTTTTGATACTGTCTTATATACTGTTCCGCGGTTACTTTGCTCAAGCCATAAAACGATAACGGCTTAACCATTTCACTTTCTTTTATTGGCAAATCATTGATCGTAACATCACCATAAGCAGCAGCCGTCGAAGATAATATTATCCGATCAACATCACTTAAGCGGGCTGCTTCCAATATATTAACCGTCCCCATGATATTTTCCGCAGCATCAAGCTGCGGATCATCTTGCGAACTGCTTACCATTGTCTGAGCTGCCAAGTGAACTATGACCGTAAATCTGGCTTTAATTATTTTTGGAATCACTGCTTCACTTCTAATATCCATTTCCCAATGTTCACATTCAGCTGGCACATTTTCCCAGTTGCCACTGCTGGCATTATCTAGCACTGTAACTTCATGTCCATCAGCTAACAGCTGTGGCAACAGGTGAGAGCCTATAAAACCAGCCCCGCCCGTTACTAATATCTTCATGCTCGCTGCCTCCAATTACTTTTATTAGATTTACTTTTTAGCGAAGCTCGCCTAAATGAGCCGTGCTATTTAAAAGTTCAATAGTGTTACTGCCATCTTTATGATAACTCACAATACTTACCGCCGTATTAAACTGGCGAATACTCCACAAATACTGCAAAGGTATATGCATTGCTGTTGCTAGCAGTGTTCTTAATACCGCACCATGGGCTGTAATCACGATGGTTTCATCATTATGTTTTGCTATCAACTCCTGCAAACGCTGACTAGCTCTTTCCTGCACCTGCAAAAAAGTTTCCCCATGCGGTACCTTTAAAATATCCGGATGATTTAAGAAATTTTTCATGGCATCCGGCCACTTGCTTACTATTTCCTGATAGGTAAGCCCCTCCCAATCACCAAAGCTGAGTTCACGAAAAGCTGGTTCGGGCTGAACTTCCAAATTAAATTTAGCTGCTACCTTTTTAGCAGTAACCATAGCCCGTTCTAAATCACTAGCATATACGGCATTAATAGCCGCTACCGGAAAATCAGCCGCCAATTTTTCAGCTTGTTTAATTCCCACAGGCGACAATGGAACATCAGACTGTCCTTGATATTTTCCATTTATATTCCACTCGGTTTGACCATGCCGAATAAAAACTACTCTTGTCATTAAATTCTCCTTGCACTAATTAACTAGATATAAAAGACTAACCAGTATTATTTTTTGCTTATTTTGCCAGCACTTCCTGCAACGCTTCGATTAATTTACAATTTTCAGTACGGCTTCGCACCGCTACCCGAATGTAACTATCATCTAATCCGGGATAATTAGCACAATCACGGATTAATATACCATATTCACGCATTTTATTAGCTACTTCCGAACTAATCTTACCGCTAGCTTTAATATTTGACAATATAAAATTGACACTAGGCTGTATTGGCTTTACCCCTTCAATATTACTAAGCTCTTTATATAACCATCGACTTTCATCAATTACAAACTGCCGGCTTTTTTGCTGATATTCTTTTGCTGTTAAAGCTGCAATACCTGCCTTTTGCGCTAATGAATTAACGCTCCAGACGTCTTTTCCCTGTTCTAAGCGTTCAATTAACTCTGGACTGCCAACACCAAATCCCAAGCGCAGACCTGGCAAGGCAAAAAATTTGGTAAGCGACTGTATAACTAAAAGATTTGGATATTCTTTTACTAAATCACGAACTGTATAACGCGTATCATACTGTAAAAAATCTATAAAAGATTCATCTACGACCAGCCAAGTCTTGCTGCCCCGCATTTCCTCCAGCAAATGTACCAGCTCATTACGAGTAATTAACGTCCCTGTTGGATTATTCGGATTTCCCAAAATAATACAGTCCGTAACCGGCAACACCCCAATTAGTTTATTCCAGTCAAAACGAAAATCATTTTCTGCTGCTAAGGAAAAATAATTTACTTTACAACGAGCCGAAAGTGCCGCCCGCTCATATTCACTAAAGGCCGGCACGGGAATAAGTACCCGCCGTGGGCGTTCAGTTTGAAAAAACAAATATAGTAATTCCGATGCACCATTACCTGCAATTATTTCATCAGCTGAAATATTATAATGCACTGCTATAGCCTGTTTTAATTTTTTGCCATAAGGTTCAGGATAATTTACCACCGAAGCTATTTCTGCCTGCAATTTCTGCTGCACATTATCAGCTAACCCTAACGGATTGATATTAGCGGAAAAATCAAGCCATTCTTTTTCACTGTTTTCCTGATATATATTGCCACCATGCTCAAATTTCTTCATTCCTGTCATCCCCTTCATTAACTTTTGACTTCAGTCTCTTGTTTAAATATAGCACAATTTTGCACAAAGTTTTTAGCTGCATCAATATTGCCAGCAAAATGCAAATGCAAATAACTTCCTAATGCCCGTTTATAACACTGTCCAGCTTCATAATGCTGTCCATTACGCAATTTAGTAAATTGCAATGGTCGCACCAGCTGGCTGATGTCCGCTGCTTCTTCGACTGAAAAATGGAATTCATGTCCCTTGAGGCTTAGCCCAGCCTCGCCTAACACAGTTCTTTTATTAGTGACAGCTTTTACATAGCCTACGGTTTGCAATTTTTTTGTCATAACTGCCCTGCCAGCAAATACTCCCGTCATGGGATATTCTATTCCTTTAAAATCAATAAGCGAATTTAAAAGATACATATAGCCACCACATTCAGCATAAACCGGCATGCCTTGCATAATTTTTTGTTTTAAAGCCTTGCGCATTGATTCATTGTCAGCTAGCTGAGGCGCAAACATCTCGGGAAAACCACCGCCGATTATTATACCATCCACCGCCGGAAGCGACGCATCATGGATAGGACTAAATTTTATAAGTTTTGCCCCTAACATTTTCAATACTTCCAAACTTGTCGGATAATAAAAGGAAAATGCCTCATCGTAAGCTATCCCAATCCGGACATCAGCCAGCGCTGAAATATTTAATGATGCTAGTTTTGGCAATAACTCAACACCTTTAGCTAATTTCATTATAGCTGACAGCTGCATACTTTGCTCGGCCATTTGCCCCATCTTATTAATGGCCTTTCCTGCATCATTTTCCTTAGTTGGCACCAAACCTAAATGACGTTCCGGTAAATGCAGCATTTCATCGCGTCGCCACGCGCCATATACTTTGATACCAATTTGCGCCATAGCCTCGCAAATCATTTTTTCGTGCGAATCTGACCCTAATCTATTTAAAATAACTCCTGCTAAATTCACCTCTGGATCATATTGAACAAACCCCAGCGCAATTGCAGCCGCCGATGCTCCCATTGATTTGGCATCAATCACCAGCAATACCGGCGCCTGCAACAACTTTGCTATTTTAGCAGTACTGCTGATACCGTTGTTGCCGCCATCAAACAGCCCCATAACTCCTTCAATGACAGCTATATCCGCATCTTGACATTCTTTAGCAAAAATAGCTGGTACCAATGATTCTGGCACCAGCCATGTATCTAGATTATGCGCTTTGCGGCCACTAGCTAAAGTATGATAGCCAGGATCAATATAATCTGGTCCGACTTTAAATGACTGCACCTTTAGTCCCTGCTGTTTAAGCGCTGCTAAAAGACCAGTTACAATGGTAGTTTTGCCTGAGCCTGACTGCGTGGCAGCTATAACTAGCCGAGGAATTTTTTTCATTCATCAGACCTCCTAATCGTAAATCCACCTGATATAAGTTTCGCTAAACCGGCAAATTGCCAATTTGATAACGCCTTGCTTACTTTACTGACTGCCTGCTTAATATATTTTTCATCTGTCTTACTTGACCAAAGCACTCCTGCTACGGTACCGCTATGCGCAACATTTACCCCCAGCGCTCCACAGTCTTTATTAATTTGCCATAAATCAGCCAAATGCTCCTTATAAATAATATTTTGATTAACCTTGGCACTATACGTAGCTGCTTTAGCAATTTTTACTTCATCGCCTGACTTCATTCCTGCAGCCAATAAATTTATTGCCCGCAGTATATAGCCTTCATTGTCTGCATTTAGTTTAGATAAATCAGCTCTTGCATGAAAAGACTTTGTGTTTATTTCACCACCACTATCAAAAATGGCGATTTTAAGCGGTGGTACATAGTTGTATTTAGTTAAAATTTTCCCTGTCAAATAATTAAGGCTTACTATATCTTTACAAAACACCCCATCAGTAGGATCGATAGCTGCCGCTTGAGCTAACACTTCTTCTGCCGTAAAACATTTCCCTAAAGCTGCCGACACGCCCAGCATAACCGCTGCTATATCTGCACTAGATGAAGCCATTCCTTTACCTATTGGCAATTCTGATTCTAAACTTATGCCAAATGGCATTTTTTTACATTTAAACCTTGCTAGCGTATATAAAAGCGCCTGACTTGCTTTGCTTTTTAACCCATAGCAGCCGCTTAAGCTATCCGATATCCTAACCGTAGTATAGCGGTCAATAGGACAAGTAACTAAAAACGGCTCGCCATTTAACGTGCCCTGCACTAACTCACCGCAAGAACCCGGAACCTTTATTACCAGTTCCATGAATTACACTCCAGCCAATATACCAAAAGTACTGCTATTTCCGTAATAGTTTCAATAGCACCATAGGTATCACCGGTTAATCCGCCTAGTTTATCAGTAAGCCAATCAGCCAGGGACCAAGCTGTAAATAGTCCAATAGCTAAAGCTAAAATCGCTGTCACCCCAAAAGGAATTACCGCCAAAATTACTATTAACCCAGCAAACATCAGTGTCCATTTATTGGCTCTAGCGGCAAAAATTTTTCCCATTCCTTCCTTACGGGCGTAAGGAAAAGCGGTAATAACCATAACCATTGCCAAACGGCCGATAAGCGGCATGAGCAATAAAACTATTGGTATAACCTCTAATGGTATATCCCGCAAGGCCGACCAGTTAATCAACAACAGACTGCCTAACGCAATAGCACCAAATGACCCCACTCGGCTGTCCTTCATTATTTCCAATTGTCTTTCCCGATCCCGACCAGAAAAAACGCCATCAGCCGTATCCATAAAACCATCAAGCATCAGTCCGCCGGTTAAGCATACGGGAAGCAGCACTAACATTGCTATCACCAAATTAGCTGACCCCAATAAATAAAGCAGCCCTTTGCCTAACCAAAAATATATACCGCCCAAAATCAAGCCAATAATTGTAAAATACCGCGTACTGCGACCAAAATCATCAACTGTAAGATTAGTCTGCTCACAAAATCGTATTCGGGTTAAAAATTGCAATGCTGTCAAAAAAGCCTGCCATTCCCTCACTAACAAATCCATTTTTTAACCTTCTTTGCTTTTATTTTATTGTTATAAACCAAACATAGTATAAAGCACTATTATAAACAGTACGGTTGCTGTATACATCATTCTGATAGCAGCCATGATATGCTGAGGGACAATAAGCACCATTGCGTCTCCCATATATGCCCGAAATGACTTACGCCCAAAATATGAATTCATACCGCCTAAGCGGATATGCAGTGCCCCAGCCATTGTTGCTTCAGCATAACCACCATTAGGGCTAGGATGCTTGGCAGCATCACGTTGCATGATCCGATATGCATTGCGATAGTCAAAGCCTAATATCAACGCGGAAAACAAAAACAGCATTGCGGTAATCCGAGCTGGAATATAATTTAAAACATCGTCCAATTTAGCCGCCCCACGACCAAAATACAGATATTTTTCGTTTTTATAACCGATCATCGAATCCATCGTATTAGCAGCCCGATAAAGCACGGCAAGCGGGACACCGCCCAAAACAAAGAAAAACAAGGGGGCAATTATTCCATCAACAGTATTTTCCGCAATGGTTTCAATAGTTGCTCTGGCAATTTCAGCATCGTCTAAATCCTTGGTATCACGACCAACAATCCAGCCTACCTTTTCTCTTGCCTCCGTTAACTCACCCATAATGAGCAGCGCATATATACCCTTGCCAGCTTTTGCTAGGCTGTTAGGCGAAATCGTAAATGACAGTAACAGCCCACCGACTGCCGCTGACCCCCAGCTAAATGGAATCTGATAGGATAACATCATAATCGCTGCTGCAACTTCATAACTTATGAGCAATGTTATGATTACCAGCATTATGCCCATCACAAATTTTTTATTATCGCTATCATCAGCACGATAAAAGCAGTGCTCTAACAAAGCAATCAGTTTCCCCATCAGCACCACTGGATGATACTTGGTTCGAGGATCACCTATAATTGTATCAATCAAAAAAGCAATAATTCCTGTCAGCATTACTTAGCTCCCATTATTTTGGTTAACTTGTCCATATCCAAATTAGTTCTCACTACCTCAGCCAAATTATTATAGGCTCTTTCCTTTTGCATTTTAATATTTATTTGTACCGGTAACTTGGTGAGTCCCTTAACTGCTCTAAGCTCATTTAACACTTGCCGGCGAAAATCATCATTATCAAATACACCATGAATATACGTGCCGATTATTTCACCTTGACCATAGGTACTATAGGCACCATCAAACATCTCTCTTTGCGGTAAAGCCTCACCTTTTACTACAAAAGGATGCTTTACAGTCGCCGCAAAGCTCGATTTCCCCATGTGTATTTCATAACCAGCGATATTTTTTGCATTTATTATGCCATCTTTTAAAGGTAGCTTTATACATTCAGCTTCAACCTGTGCCGTTAGTTTTTCACTAGCAAACGTCGTTTCCATTGCTAAATAACCAAGACCACAAATTTCTTTTTGCTTTGACTCAACATTGTGTGGATCATAAATAGCTTTACCTAGCATCTGATAACCACCGCAAATACCAAATAATACCGTTCCCTTGGCCACCAGCTTCTGTATAGCTTCCTCTATACCGCTTTTTCTGATATAAGCCAAATCTTCCGTAGTATTCTTTGAGCCCGGCAAAATTATCATATCCGGATTTTTTAAATCAGCTTTATCCTGTACATAATAAAGTGATACATCTGGTTCTGCCGCTAAGCTGTCAAAATCAGTAAAATTCGACAGCTTAGGGGTTTGGATAACCGCTATATTGATTGGCTTATCCAATGCTGTATTTTGCTTTTCTTCTAACGACACTGAATCCTCATCATCAATGCCCAGCTTTTCAATATGAGGCACTACTCCCAAAACCGGCTTGCCAGTTTTGGCTTCCAAAAAATCAATAGCAGGCGTTAAAAGACTAACATCGCCTCTAAATTTATTGATAATAAGTCCTTTTACCAGCTCCCTTTCATCATCATCCAAGAGTTCTAACGTTCCTACTAAAGCTGCCAGAGCACCGCCACGATCAATATCAGCTATTAAAAGCACTGGTGCTTGCAAATATTTAGCTACCCGCATATTAACTATATCATTGGCCTTTAAATTTACCTCAGCCGGGCTGCCAGCGCCTTCAATTACCACTGTTTCATATTCAGTAGTTATTTTATTTAAGGCAGCCTTGACTGCTGAAAAAGCCTGCAACGAATAGCCTTTATGGTACTCTCTGGCACTCATATTACCAACCGGTTTGCCATTAATTATAACTTGCGAGCAGGAATTACCCGTCGGCTTTAAAAGTACCGGATTCATTACCACCATAGGCTCTAAACCAGCAGCCTCAGCCTGTGCCACTTGAGCCCTTCCCATTTCTAAGCCTTCTTTAGTTACATAGGAATTTAATGCCATGTTCTGCGCTTTAAACGGGATTACTTTTTGTCCCTGCTGCTGAAAAATCCGGCAAAGCGCAGTCGTTATAATACTCTTGCCTACATGTGAGCTAGTCCCCATTAGCATAACCGTTTTTGCCATTTTAACTCTCCTCAGTATACTCTATGCCAGCTAGTTTTTTTATATCTACCGGCAAGCCAGCAATAACCGCAAACACACTGTCAGCCTTTTCAGCTAGCTGCTGGTTAGCTAGCCCACTGACATCCCGGTATAACCTAGCTAATTTATTTTCAGGAACTATCCCCGCACCAACTTCATTAGTGACAAAGATTACCGTAACGCCAGCCTTAGCAGCCGTTAACGCTGCTTGCAAAAGCTTTTTTATTTGCGCTTGTACTAGCTTATACACATCAGCTTGAATCGCTAATTCTTTTTCAGCTAATTGACACAATATATTGCTAATATACAGCGTTATACAATCAAAAAGTATCACATCATTATCGGCCGCAGCTTGCATTATCGCATCTTCAGCATTAAAAGGTGCTTCAAAGGTCTGCCAATTCACTGGACGCCTTTTTTTATGCAACTTTACCCGAAAAGCCATTTCATTATCAAAAATCTGGGCGGTCGCTATATAAGCCACCTTTTTGCCCTTGGCTGCTAATTTTTCTGCAAAAGCTGATTTACCTGATCTAGCTCCGCCCGTAACCAAAATAATTTTACCTGTCATTTCAGCCTCGATCATTATTAATAAGATACATCATGGCATTAACCGCCGCAGCCGCTATCGGGCTGCCGCCTTTAGTCCCAGTTACAGTAATAAAAGGTACCAGTCCATTATTAGCCAACGCTTCTTTAGAATCAGCAGCTCCGACAAATCCTACTGGAATCCCCACAATACACTTTGGTCTTATCCCTTCTTCTTTTATTAAACGCAAAACTTCAAAGAGGGCTGTTGGCGCATTGCCTATAGCCACAATATTATCATTTAAATCTTTGCCAAAATGACGCATAGCCGCCATCGAACGGGTAATTCCTTCCGCTTTGGCCGTTGCTGCTATGCTAGGATCAGCTATCAAGCAATGTACTTTACCTCCAAAAGCTGCTAATTTACGCTTATTTATCCCAGTACGAACCATTTCAACATCAGTATAGATATCTGCACCAGCCTGCAAGGCTTCCATACCAGCATTTATCGCATCAGCTGAGATTTTAATAATTGGTGCATAATCAACATCCCCAGCAGCGTGAATAATTCGTGAATACACCTTGGTGGTTTTTTCATCTAGCTGCAATGACTTTAGATAGGGAGCAATAATTTCCATACTGCGATTCTCAATAGCCATCGGCTGTTTTATAAAATCCATATTAAACATACTCCTTTATAAAAGCTAAAATTTCCTCATAAGTATGTCCGATATTAGCATAATTTAACTTAGGACGATCAATTACGACTACTGGCAAGTCTAGGGTCTTAGCTGCTTCCAGCTTAGTATCAGTGCCGCCAATGCTGCCACTATTTTTCGTAACCACAACATCTGCCTGATAATTTAAAAACATAGCTTTATTTAATTCTATCGAAAAAGGACCTTGCATTGCTACTATCTGTTTGGGCATAAGTCCTAAATTTTCGCAAAGCTCAATTACTTCACGGCTAGGCAAAACCCTAGCCGTAATAACATTATTTTTGAGCACTGCCGCGGTAGTAAATTTAGCTAAATTACGGCTGCCAATAGTCAAAAAAACATTTTTCCCCAGTTTAGCTGCTGTTTCAGCAGCTTCTTCATAGCTATATACCAATTGCAATTTATCATAATTAAGCTTGCTGACATCACGCTCGTAACGAATATATGGAACACCTGTCCTTTGTGCAGCTAGCATAGCATTTTTTGATACATTAACGGCATAAGGATGACTAGCATCAACTATCATGGTCACGTGATTGACATTCAGGTAATCATTAAGTTCTGCTTCATTTAAAGGCTTATCATTTATAATCAAGTTGTCATTACCATTAGCCAATAATTTTTCGCCATAACTGCTGACAACCGATGCTGCTACTTTAACGCCAATTGCGAGTATTTTTTGCACTAGCTCGCGCCCATCCTGTGTTCCAGCAATTACCAAAATCATAATTGCTCCTTATTTTCATAACCGCGCGGAGTAATCATATAGCCTTCTTTAACATAGGTCTGCGAATTGCCAATTATTACCAGCGAGAACATATTAATATCTTCTTTGGTAAAATCAGCTAGCGTCGCTATTACCTTTTGCTCTTTTTCCCGACTCGCTGCCGTCACTATGCCAACTGGTGTTTTAGGATCACGATAACGCAGCATTATCTCCTGTACTATTTCAATATTTTGCACTCTTTTCTTGCTTTTAGGATTATATAGCGCTGTAACAAAATCACCCTTAGCGGCCATCTCGATGCGTTCAACTATTTTTTCCCACGGGGTCAAAAGATTAGATAAGCTGATAACCGCAAAATCATGCATTAAAGGTGCCCCCAGGCATGATGCCGCCGCATTGACCGCTGACACACCAGCTATCACTCCGCCAAAAGCTGGTCTTGCATCCTCAGGACATTTTAATACCAACTCCAAAACCAGTCCTGCCATACCATAAACGCCAGCATCACCGCTAGAAACAACTACCGTATCATTACCAGCCGCCGCTTCCGCTACTGCCATCCGGCAACGGTCAATTTCCTGCATCATAGCTGTACCAATTACTTTTTTATCCATCAGTAATGGCTCTATCAATTTTATGTAGGTATTATAACCAGCTACTACTTTAGCTTCCGCTATAGTCTGCCTTGCTCTAGGTGTCATATCTAATAGGCTTCCTGGTCCTATTCCCACTACGGTAATTTTCCCCATATTCAAACCTCCTGCCACAAAATCACCATCAATAATCAAAGCCTGCTTCAAACATCCGATGCCACGGCAAATAAGCTTTCAAATTAATTAACTCAGAAAATGGTGGCAAATTTTTTTCAGCAAATTGCTTTATTTTTATATTTATTAAATTTAAAACACCAGCTTCATTGCGCCCCAGATTACTATAAACTGAACTGTCACGGAATTTATAAATACTGTCGCCCACAGCAGTCCTGACATTAGCCTGATAGCCCCAATCCTCAAGATAGCGACGGGTTAAAAGACTATCACAAGCAGCATCATCTAACCTATTAGCCAAAAGTCCCGTACCGATAACAAAACCTGTTGAATTCGTCGGTGTATTCCAGCCAGCATACGCACGGATTTTGTAAAGCAAACCATTATCACGCAGCTGCGTCATGAGTGCGTTGTCCGCGCCATTACCAAAAGCGATATCAGCAATACCTACCGGATATCCACTAGCTACCGCATTATTTACCATTTGCACAAAGCTTTTAGTATTCTTCCTCAGACTGCCATCATTTGCTATTTGTCCTTTAACTTTGCTAACATTATTTGCTTCACCAGTACGACCATCATTATTAGTGTTTACCAATAAGTACAAATCAGCCTTAGCTGGATTATTTACTTGCATACCACCAGCTACTAGAATTGATGACCGAATCGTATCACTTATCTTAGTATCTGAATAACTAGGAACGGTAGCAGCCCCTTTGCCAGCAGCATATTTTACATAGACAAACGGTATTTGCTGCTCCAAATCATTTACTGCCCGCGATAATAACAACATGCCAAACTCATCAATACCGGCTAATAACTGAAACTTCGTCGCGGGTATATCTTTAGCATATTCTGCTAAATAACGTCCTTCACGATGCGTTTGTGATAGTGGCGCATTATCATCCTTGCCGATAACAAAATAACTAAACACACCATTTTTAGTAAAGTCAATTAAATTTTTGGATACAGCAATATTTTTGTCACGGCGGCCAAGCCAATCCTTCCAATCATCCGCTGGCACACTTGTTTGATATGCTTTAAGCTTAGCTTCATCATTAGCATTTAACCCCTGCATTTCTTTTTTATCAAGCAGGGCACAGGTATTAAAGATAGCTTCTCCATACTGACGATAATAAGCCGGTTCTTCGGCGCCAGCATAAGCACCACTTCTTGGCGTGCGCATAAGCGAACCAAAACCATATATCTTAAGCTTAGGATTTTTAGCTCTAAGCTCTTTGAATTTTGCTATTCTAAGCGCCAGCTCCGCCGGCTGTAAATTATGATTGCGTGACGGTACCAATCCGCCATAAATCATCGTATCTGTCGAAATAACTAACGCATCCGTTCCTGGCAAATTTTTCTCAGTCCAAGACCAAAGTTTCGTCGTATCACCATAGCGATTATTACCATTAGATAAAACAGCATCAGGCGGTGTAACTACCTCATAGCCAAGCTTTTCCACTACTTCAGCTGTTTCTGCCTTGGAAATTGGCCGATTATCATGCGGAATAAATAATATTTTCCCTTTCGGCTGATTGATATTTTCAGCTGCCCACGTCGTTGACAGTGACGTAAGCATTAATATTGTAATAAAAAATAGCAACCATTTTTTCATATAGCTATCACTCAACTTTCTTCTGCTGCCGCAAAATTTATTTTATCTCAATGCTTTCATTGTACCATTTTTACTCTAAAACTACTATCCATCAAAACTTCATATTGATATTTAACTTATTTTATCCGTGACAAAAGCAAAAAAGCGGCGTTATAATAAATAATCTAGTATATCCTATTTAATTGTAATAAAGGGAGGTTATATATTTTATGCCTAATGAACGCTTATGGTCACCAGAATTTATCAGCATGGGACTTACTAATTTTTTTATTTTTATATCCCATTATTCACTGATTGCTTCTATGCCTGTAATCATTATTGATCATCTTGGCGGAACAGAAATGGATACTGGTCTGGCCATGACTTTTTTTCAAATTGGTACCGTTACCTTTCGCCCTTTGGCTGGACGCATTATTGACGCTATAAATAAGCGCCGGCTGATGCTAGCCGCTACGATCTTATTTTTTCTCACCATGCTTGGTTATTCCTTTTTTCATAGTCTCAGCAGTATCTACCCCCTGCGCATAATACATGGCATTATCTTTTCACTGTCTACAACCGCCGCCGCTGCCTTAGCCGCTATGATTCTTCCTGACCGTTATAAAGGCAGCGGTATTGGCTATTTTGCTGTCACCACCAATTTAGCTATGGTGGTTGGTCCTTGTCTTGGTTTAGTTATTGCCAGCAGTTTTGGTCCTAGTGGACTTTTTATATTTTTAGCCATGCTTGGCATTTCCGTTTTAATATCTGGTAACTGTTGCCAGCTGCCAGCTAATATTACCGAACCGACGGCAACTAAAGAGCATCATTTAAAGTTAAGCGACTTTATTGAAAAGCGCTCACTAAGTGCTGCTTTTTTCGGTGGCTGTGTATTCTTTACCTATGGCGGTGTGCTGACGCTTATTGCTATTTATACCAAGTCGCTTGGTATGCAATCTGAGACCAGCCTTTTCTTTGCGGTATTTGCTGCTATCATTGTGTTCACCCGTCCCTTTATCGGGCGCCTTTTTGATAAAAAAGGACCAGATAGTGTCATATATCCTGGTCTGATTCTTTTCATATTGGGACTTTTTATTTTAGGTCATATTGAATCTCTCAGCGGTCTTATCATCGCAGCCATAATCCTAGGTCTTGGTTTTGGTGCCGTAAGCCCAGCATTTCATACTCTAGCCGTAAAAGCTGCTCCGCCTGAGCGCAGTGGCGTTGCTACGGCTACCTATTTTTGGTCGCTTGACATCAGCGTTGGGCTAGCTGCCACCCTGCTAAGTATAGCTGCCAACCAGTGGGGCTATGCTTTAATGTACGGCACCATTTCTACTAGCGCAACCGCATTAACCTTGTTATTCTATTTTATTTGGCGCCACCACTAAATATAAAACAGGAGCTATTAGATGACATAACTCATTTAATAGCTCCTGTTTTTGTTTAATTTTAATTTTTACTCAACGGTAACCGATTTTGCCAAATTACGTGGTTTATCAACATCACAACCACGCGTAATAGCTGCGTAATAAGCCAACAGCTGTAACGGAACCACAGTCAGAATTGGTATCAGCAATTCATCAGTAACTGGAACTTTAATAACATGATCAACATATTTTTCCAGTTCTTCATCACCTTCAGCTGCAATACCAATAACTACTGCATCACGTGCCTTGACTTCTTTTATATTAGACAAGGTCTTTTCATAAACACTCTTCTGCGTAGCCAGCGCAATAACCGGCACACCCTCAACAATAAGTGCCAAAGTACCATGCTTTAATTCACCAGCAGCATAAGCTTCAGCATGAATATAAGAAATTTCTTTTAGCTTAAGCGAACCCTCTAATGCTACATCATAGTCAAGGGAACGACCGATATAGAATACATCCTCATTAAAACCATACTGCTTAGCAAAGGTCTTAATCGGCTCAACATCAGAAAGCGTTTCACTAATCTGACCGGGAATATTTTTCAAATCAGCGATAAGCTCTGCAATACGCTCAGCTGGCTGAGTTCCTTTAATCTGAGCCATATACAGTGCCAGCATAAAGAATAATACAATCTGCGTTGTATAAGCTTTCGTGGAAGCAACAGCAATTTCTGGTCCAGCCCAAGTATAAAGCACCTGATCGGCTTCACGAGCAATTGAGGAACCGACAACGTTAGTAAGTGCTAACGTCTTGGCACCTAAGCGTTTAGATTCTTTCATTGCTGCCAGCGTATCACTGGTTTCACCTGACTGCGATACGGCGATAAAGAGCGTATTCTCGTCAACAATTGGCTCGCGATAACGGAATTCTGACGCAACATCAACCTCTACTACCGTCCGCGCTAATTTCTCAATATAGAATTTGCCAACCAATCCAGCATGATAAGCCGTACCACAGGCAACAATATAAATCTTATTAAAGGAATTAAGATACTCTGCATCCCATTTCAGCTCGTCCATAACGATGGACATATTATCTTTAGCGATACGCTGGCTCATCGTATCCCGAACAGCCTTTGGCTGCTCATTTATTTCCTTTAGCATAAAATGCTCATAACCACCCTTTTCGGCAGCCTCAGCATTCCAGTTTACTTCAAAAACTTTTTTCGTTACCGGCTCACCAGCTCGATTAGAAATTTTAATCGAATCTTTCGTAAGCACAGCCAGCTCACCATCATTTAAGATATACGTACGGCGAGTACGCTGAATGATAGCGGGGATATCCGAAGCAATAAAGTTTTCACCATCACCGATACCAATGACCAGCGGGTTATCCTGCTTGGTTGCAATCAGAGTGCCTGGATGCTTGCTGCTCATAAACACCAGTGAATATGAGCCTTCTACTCGGCGAAGAACTTCTCGTACTGATGACACAAAATCACCATTGTAAACTTCTTCCAAGAGATGTGCTACTACCTCTGTATCAGTTTCTGACTTAAAGGCATGTCCCTTTTCAATAAGCTCCTCTTTAAGCGAAAGATAGTTCTCAATAATACCATTATGAACTACCACAAAATCACCTGAGCAGTCCGTATGCGGATGAGCATTTACATCAGATGGACGACCATGCGTTGCCCAACGGGTATGCCCTATACCCATAGTCCCTTTAGGAACATCATCCTTAATCTTGTCGCTAAGAGCAGCCAAACGGCCAACGCTCTTTTCAACTCTGATTTTATTGCCATCAAATACCGCAATACCAGCCGAATCATAACCACGATACTCCAGCTTAGCTAAACCTTCAAGCAAAAAATCAGTTGCCTGCTTCTCACCGACATAACCTACGATACCACACATGATAGTACCTCCTATTAAATTTTCGTCCCTGTTGTGTTCGCCACCCGCTCTTGTTCTGAACTCACATTCAGTCTTTAACAGGTTTCTATCGACCGAACCGGCCGGAAGGCATCCGCTGACTATTCGACAACCTTCTCCTCGTCTTCTCATGACACACTCAGCCACAAGAACCTGCGCTAAAGATGACTAATATCATCTTTTTCATTACACCAGAACAACAGGTTATTCTTCTGGATTTACTCAGCATTACTATTTTGTAATGCGTGACTATTATAGCCAATCCCTGAAAATAAGTCAATATGCACCAGCAGTATACTAAACTAAGCAACGGCTGAAACCAGCCTTATATTTTTTCTAGCAAACCAGAAAAAACACCTACCAGCCATGAACCAATACTGAATCCAGCTTCAACTTTTTCACTTATCATCGGCACGCTGCCAACTTCTTTATTATCATATTTAATAATAATCCTGCCGACATTTTCGCCATCTTTTAACGGTGCGGCTATTACCTTCGGCACATCATAACTCAAGGTGTAATGCTTAGGATCCTCACCATTAATCAGCGGATAATTTATATCCTCAGCCGGGTGCGCCATAACACTTGCACTCGTGCCGCCCCGCACCCAGAGTTTTCGTGAAACTCTATCTTTTGCTATACCTTTGACCATTTTTACTTGTTTAAACCCATAATCCAATAATTTTCTAGCATCAGCAAATCTATCGTCTGGACCAGGTGTTTGCATAACGATTGCAATAAGCTCGACACCATTACGTCTAGCTGAAGCCGCCAAACAGCCACCTGCCGCTTCCGTCCAGCCAGTTTTTATGCCATTCATACCATTATAGTTTGCTAAAAGCTTATTGGTATTTTCCGCCAATTTCTGCTGTCTTGCGGGAACTTCCCAATGAATAACCTGATTTTTAGTGCTTACTATCTCCCGAAATTTTTTATTATTCATAGCAAAGCGTGCCAATTTTGCCATATCACGAGCAGTTGAATAATGATTAGCTTCAGTTAAACCATTAGGATTAACAAAATGCGTATTGGACATACCAATCGCCTGAGCTCTTTCATTCATACGCTGTACAAATTGGCTCACACTGCCATCAACCGCTTCTGCTATAGCAACAGCTGCACCATTATCAGATTCCATCAGCATACCAGTTATGATATTATCGGCACTAAGGCACTCACCAGCCACTATCTCCAGCGGACAGTCCTCGGTAGCAGCTGCATTAGGACTAATTACAACATCAGCTTTAGGTGGTAATTTTTCTAAAGCTAAAATTCCTGTCATCATTTTGGTCATGCTAGCTGGATAATGCCGTACATCTGCATCTTTTTCCCAAATAACCCTGCCCGTAGACGCTTCTATTAAAATAGCTGACTGCGCCGTAAGTTTTAAATCAAATGCCTCTGTATCATCAGCTAATACCGAAGCATTTGGTATAAAAACCAGCAAAAAAATCATAAAAAACGTGATTAACTTGTTTTTTTTTCTAAAATTACTATCAAACATCAATTTCCCGCCATTATTTTCCCTAATATAAAATTCAATATATATTTCTAAGCAGCAATTTTCCAGCTGCTTAAACCATATCAAATTATACCGCCATTAAGGAAATTTGCCAATTCTTTTAGCCTAAAGCTACATCTAGCATCATCATAATTGTAAAACCGACCGCAAAACAAACAACACCAATATCAGAATGGGTTCCTGCCGACATTTCTGGAATCAGCTCCTCAACTACCACATAAATCATAGCGCCGGCAGCAAAAGACAATAAATAAGGCAATATGGGCACAATAAAACTAGCCGCAACAATAGTAAGCAAGCCACCAATTGGTTCAACAATACCCGACAACACTCCACCTATAAACGCTTTATGTTTGCCCATGCCATTAGCTCTTAAAGGCATGGATATAATCGCACCTTCAGGAAAGTTCTGAATAGCAATACCAATTGATAAAGCCAATGCTCCCCCCAAGGTTATATCGGCATTACCAGCAATCCAGCCGGCAAAAACCACGCCCACTGCCATTCCCTCAGGGATATTATGCAAGGTAACAGCTAAAATCAGCATAGTCGTACGCGAAAACGAACTGCTTAGTCCCTCAGCCTTATCAGCATACATATGTAAATGCGGAATTATATGGTCTAGTATCAATAAAAACAAAGTTCCAAACCAAAAGCCAATTACCGCTGGAAAAAAAGCCCAACGTCCTAAATACGCACTAGCTTCCATAGCTGGTATTAACAAACTCCAGATAGATGCCGCTACCATAACCCCTGCTGCAAAACCAGTAAGCCCTTTTTGCACACGATAATTAAGATCTTTTTTCATAATATAGACGCAAGCTGCACCTAAACTAGTACCTAAAAAAGGTATGAGCAGCCCCTGCCATACTTCAGCCATCAACATAAGCATCACCCCTCTAAAAATATTATAACATGATTCCATATCACATTGAGTATAATTATCATGTAATTTATCTAAAACTATCTATTAACATAATAATGTATGTTAAATAAATACAATTGTCTTATTTATCCTCATGGTGTTGATTTTACTTAACAAATGGAGTAGACTATTAAACATTACAACTTTACAATATTATCTTGTCATAATACCTTTTTTATATTATAGCTGTGCTTTGGAGGCGTATTTATGAAAACAAAATCATCATTTAGACTATTTTGTCTTTGCAGTCTACTCGTTTTTTCTCTACTGTTCAGTGGTTGCGGACTAGGCAAGATTGCTCGTGAGCATCAGCAGGCGCAAGGCGGTCCGGTTGAACTCAAACTAGCTTATCATCTGCCGGCTAATCATTATTTATCACAAGGTATGGAACGCTTTGCCCAAAGGGTAAATGAACGCTCCGGCGGCAGCATCAAAGTCACAACTTATCCTGCCGGGCAGCTATATACTGACAAAAGTATGAATGATGCCATCATGACTGGCGGTCTTGATATGGGACTAAATTCAACCGCAATGTGGACTACGGTCGTACCAGCTTTAAACGTACTCGATGTTCCATTTCTGTTAAATAGCTATGAAGCCGTTGGCCGTGCTATGAACGGCAGTCTTGGCCGCACACTTACTACAGAAATGGAACGCAAAGGCGTTCATCCGCTAATATGGGTTGACTATGGCTATGTGCAATTTTGCAACAATCAGCGCCCATTAACTAAACCAGAAGATTTCCGTGGTCTCCAGCTGCGCGGCTATGGTCAAATACCAGCAGAAACAATAAAAGCTTTGGGAGCTTCCCCCGTTACTATGAGCTCAGGCGAAGTTTACATGGCTATCCAGCGAGGCACGATTGATGGACAGACCTCCGGCACGACTGCCATGTATCAACGTAAGATTTACGAAGTTGCCAAATACCTAACTATGACAAATCACGCTTTTTGCGAATTTGTTTTAGCCATGAATAATACTTCCTGGGAACAACTGACCGAAGAACAAAAACAACTGGTAACTCAATGCGCTGAAGAAACTCGTGATGAAATCCGTCAGCAAACCAAAGAAGAAGATTTAAAAGCTATGCAAAAACTCAAGGACAGCGGCATGGAGGTTTACACTATTCCAGCTGAAGATATTCCTTTATGGCAGGACGCTACCATGGAAGTTCGCGAAAACTTCATTCGCAACACTGGTGACCTTGGGCGCCAGTTAGTTAATCAATGTCTCTCGGCTAACTAAATCCCCCAGCCCCCCCAAAATACACATCTGAAAGGAACAAACTATATGCAACAGTTCATCAGTTATTATGACCAGTTTTTGAATATACTTACGAAATTGGCAGCCGTTATCGCTGGTCTTTTTATATTAGCTACCGCCTTCATTATCTTATATGAAGTAATCATGCGCAGTATCTTTCATGCGCCTACTGAATGGGTTTTGGAAATATCAACTTATTTCATTATCATGGCTGGCTTTCTTGGACTGGCTATCACCTTTAGAGAGCAGGCTCATGTCCATGTTGATATTTTAACTAATCGTTTTAACACCGAAAACCGCCGCAAATTAAGACTTATTTTAAATGTATTGTCATTTTTATTATTTCTTATTTTTATGACTGAAAGTATGGATCTAGTTATTGCTTCCTACACCTACAATAAACTTTCGCCATCTATCCTGCGGTTTCCACTATTTATTCCCCAGCTGGCTTTAGTGTTAGGCTCAGCACTTTTGCTCGGTGAGATCGCCCGCCAATTTTTCTTTGATTTATGGCGGTTAAATCCTGCCGATAAAGCTTATCACACAAAAGAAAGGAAGGTCAGCGGTTTATGATTTGGTTATTTGCACTATTTATTATCTGTCTGCTGCTAGCTGGTATGCCAGTAGCCTTTGCTTTGCTATTTGCTGGCATTACCGGTATGCTCATGTTTTTGGGCGGACCAGCAGCTTTTACCCAGATTCCTGTTATTGCGTATAAAACCCTGGATGATTTCGTACTAGTTGCCGTACCACTTTATATTCTCATGAGTCAGATTCTTTTAAAAGGACGCGTGGGTAATGGTCTTTTTGAGCTTGGCAGCAAATGGTTAGGTCACCTGCCTGGCGGTCTAGGCGTAGCAACCATATTTGCCTGTGCAATATTTGCCGCTATCTCAGGCTCTAGTGTCGCTACTGCTGTAACCATCGGTGCTATGGCTATTCCTGAAATGCTCAATCGTGGCTATGAACGCACAACCGTCCTTGGTGCCGTAGCTGCTGGCGGTACCCTTGGCATATTAATTCCGCCTAGCATCCCGATGATTTTATTTGGTTCCATAACCGGCGAATCCGTTGGTAAATTATTTTTATCCGGTATTGTCCCGGGAGTTTTACTTACCTTATTGTTTATTATTTATCTAGTTTTTCGTTGCCGTAATATGGAACGTCAGCCAGCTGCCAGCTTAGCTGAACGTCTGCAAACTTTAAAAGAAAATTTTTGGGGACTTTTATTGCCATTAATAGTCGTTGGCGGTATTTATACTGGTATATTTACTCCTACTGAAGCCGCTGCTATCGGTACTATTTATGCTCTAATCATCACGGTTTGCATTTATCATACGGTTAATCTTTCTAATATACGGGAAATATTAACTGAAACCGTAAAAACCACTTCAATGATTTTTGCTATCATGATCGGTGCCATGCTATTCGGCTTTATCCTAACTGCTTTACAGGCACCACAGGCTCTCATGGCACTGGTAACGGATACGGCAGTTAATCGCTGGCTAGTCTTTGTCGGCATCAATTTAGTTTTACTGGCACTTGGCTGTGTCTTGGAGACTGTTTCTATTATCCTCATAACACTGCCTATGCTTTTCCCGATAGTAAAAGCTTTGGGATTTGATCTTATTTGGTTCAATGTCGTCATGCTCATAAATATGGAATTGGCACTCATAACGCCACCAATTGGTATGAATTTGTTCGTTATCAAAGGCATTAGTCCTGATAGCAAAATTCAGCAAATTATCGCTGGTTCAATCCCCTTTGCCATAATTATGGCTTTAGAAATTGTTCTGCTTTGCTTTGCGCCACAGCTGGCTACCTGGCTGCCATCGGTATTACAATAAACTTCTCAAAATAAATAGGCTGCTACACGTTATTACGTGCAACAGCCTATTTATTTTGCTCATTTTGGTATTAGCACTGATTTTATTGCTCATAATAGTGCTAAAAAATAATTTTCGAGGATTGTCAACCATATTCCCTTAACATTCACTTGATGCAGTCCTTACGACGACAGCATAACAGAAAAAGCGTTGGCTGATAATGAAAAAAATCGCCTGTTATTGGAATTTTACATTGCAATCAGTTTATTGCTTTGCAATAAATATACATATTTTTCATCAAGGCTTCGACCTAAAATAGCTTCAACAGCTTCACTATATATCCCCAGCTGCACCTGATAACGTTTTTTTATTTTAGCAGCGTCATCACTTCTATCGGTTTTGTAATCTAACAATACCAATTTACCATCTTCATCTTCAAATAGCAGATCGATAACCCCTTGGGTAAATACCTGCTCTTTTTCGTCTGCGACCTCTGCAAAAAAGCGTTTTGCCATCAGCATACGGCTAAAAGGAAGCTCCTTCCAAACGGCTTTAGCTTTTTGCAATCTCATACCAATTAACGAATTTATAAACCCCTGTACTGATTTTATATAGACGATATCACCTTCGCCAGGATTCAATAAACCACTTTTTTCCATACCAGCAATTTGTGCCTTTATCCCTTTATAGGAAATATCACCTTTCATATCTAAATGCTGCATTACCGTATGCATTATTGTTCCCCGCTGAGCTGCTGAAAGTTTTTGCGTCCCAGTTTGTAAAAATTTAGGCTCAGGCCATTCGATATCAGCAGCGTTTTCATAATCATTAAGGGGGAGCATTACCGTACCATTAATACTATCCTCTAGCACTTCAGTCTCGGCAAAACGCTCTTTTAATTCAGTTACCGACAGCTTCGCTGGCACCTTATCCAAACCATGCATATCATACTTCCATGACAGACAATTTTCTACCCAAGCTTTTTTAGGCGATTCAGGCAGGGCTCTAAGGTTTTGCACTGCCTCTAATATTTCATCTTCTTTAGCAGCCTCAGTGCTTACTGTTATTGCTTTATTAGCCGGTATTAACGTAACCGCAAAATGCGCCTCTGGCTCAATCATAAGCCTGCAATTTCCGGCGTCGGAAGCTGCCAGTTTCTCGCCATCAGCATGACGGACAATAGCTGCCGCTATCCAGTCAAGGTATGAATTTGCTTGCTGTATTTGTTTAGCGGGCAGCTGTATCGCCTCACAGCTAAGACCTTTGCTCCATTCTTTTTGCTTTTTTTCCCAGTTGTCAGTCTTAGCCGTACCAGTTATTATTAATTTCTCTCTAGCTCGGGTCATAGCTACATAGAGTATTCGCATTTCCTCAGCTTTGGATTCTGCTATCAGCTGTTCACTGATACTGCGCCATGCCAGGTTATTATACGTTTGTCGGCCAGCCTCTGAACGTTCGACTACTTTTAAGCCAACTCCTAGTTTTTGATGCATTAGAAAAGTTTTATTGGCGTCCTTTAGATTAAACTTTTTAGCTGAGTCAGCAATAATAACTACCGGAAATTCCAAACCTTTACTTTTATGAATAGTCATTATCCTAACAACATCTTCACTAGCTCCCAAGGTTCTAGCCGCGGCTAAATCCGTATCCCGCTTTTGTAAATTTTCCATAAACCGTAAAAAACGGAACAGACCGCGATAATTAGTTTTTTCATAATCAGCAGCCCTATCGGCCAACATTCGCAAATTAGCCTGTTTTAACAAACCGCCCTTTAAACTGCCTACGTAATCATAATAACCAGTATCACGGTATAACTGCCATACAAGCTCTGGTACACTGTGATTTATAGCATAGCTCCGCCAATTAGCCAGTGTCTGCTGAAAAGCAGCTGTTCTTTCTGCTAATTCCTTAGCTAAACCATGTTCTTCACTAAAGCTTGCCAGCAGCCCATCATATAAGTCGCCGTCCTTGGCTGCTAATCTTATTTTTACCAATTCCTCCATTGAAAAGCCACCGATGGGGGAAGCTAAAATTGCCGCCAGCGGAATATCCTGTCGGGCATTGTCGACTATGGTAAGCAAATCCAGCATCAGCCTAACCTCAGCTGCTTCAAAATAACCACCGTTTGATTCAGCATAAGCTGGTATACTGCTTTTTCTTAGTGCCTCAAGCAAAATATCGCCTTTACCCTTAAGCGAACGCAACAGCACAACTATATCACGATATTGCAATGGACGATAACCACCGAAATCACTATCAAAGACCATTTTTTGCTGTTCAATAAGCTTGGTAATTTTGCTTGCTACATAGGATGCTTCCAGCTCAAAGCCTTTTAAATCATCGCCATCAGCATTATCATCATCGCTATTATCAGTCAATTTCTCAGTACTATTGCCACAGATGACAATATCCAGCTCCATTGGTCCTTGTAACGTGTTGCTCTGCGAGGGATAATCTGCTCCAGGATAAAGCTTGCTATTGGCATCGTATTCTATTTCTGCCGCTTCTTTAGTCATTATCTGATCAAATATAAAATTAATCGGTGCTAAGACCTCGGCTCGGCTGCGAAAATTTTGCTTCATCGTTATCAGCTGATTCATTTTATCGGCTGGATTTTTAGCATAATTTTCGTATTTTTGCTGGAATAAATACGGATCCGCTAAACGAAAGCGATATATACTCTGTTTAACATCACCAACCGTAAATAAATTATTAGCCCGCGCCAAAAGATTAATTATCGCTTCCTGCACGCTGTTCGTATCTTGATATTCATCAACCATAATAGCTTTAAATTGTTCTTGATAACCCAGGGCTGCTTCTGTTGGCACATATTCTGGTACTGGCTGCTGTAATTTCTCCGCATCAGCGCAAAGTATATTTAAGGCATAATGTTCTAAGTCATTGAAATCTAACACATTGCGTTCTTTTTTGGCTTTTTGCAAAGCTGCCATAAAATCAATAACCAGCTTAGTATAAACTGCTACCAGCGGAGCACATTCTTTGACAGCATTTACCAAGGCCTGCTCATCATCCGTAAAATATTTTTCTGTTATTTTTTTCTTCAAATCAGTTTTCATCTGATTGCGATAATTATCAAAGGCTGCCCTTATTTCTGGTGCTTCTTCTTTTAAGGCTCTATACTCCTTGGAATTAGTCAGCCTTTTAAATTTTATTTTGTTTAAGCTCTCGTAAAGGTTATTCCAAGCTCCCGCCTTAGGATTATTTAGCAGCTGCTGCAAACTGCCAGCAATATCATCAAGTATGATAAAATCACCTTCAATAATTGCCAAATATGGCTCCCAAGCTATAGCTAAGCTGGCTGGTGATGCTGCATTTACTAGACTTTTTACTTTTTCATATTCAGTAACAATTGCCTTAAAGGTCTGCTTTATTTCTGGTAAAAGACAGTTTAACCACGGCAAATCACCGAAAGAATCATTTACATCATAATTAAACTGCTGCCTAGCTAACCAATCCTGGGGAAATGGCTGACTTTGAGAAAAATTATAAAGATTTAACACCGCTTCAGCTACTTTGTCATCACCATGATCATTGCCATAAGCATCAACAAAATTTATAAAAGCCTCCCAAGCTGGCAATTTTTCTTCAACTTCCGGCCGCTGGTATTTGCTTTCCAGCAAATCTTCCAGCGTTTCATGCTTTAATAGCAATAGTTCCTGTTCACTCGCTAATCTGAATTGCGGATCCGCATCAACCATATCAATATGCTGCCGAATCAGCCGCTGACAAAATGAATGGAATGTGCTGATATTAGCACCAGTCAGCAAAATAAGCTGTCTTTCCAGCCGTGCGGCAATTTTGCTATCCGTTACCTCCTGCAATTTTTTTTGCAAAGCCATATCAATGCGCTCACGCATTTCGGCCGCAGCCGCATTAGTAAACGTCACCACTAAAATTTCATCGACATTAAATTCACCAGCTAACAGCTGTTTGATAATTCTATCTACCAAAACTCTGGTTTTGCCCGAACCAGCCGCCGCTGCTACTAGTATATTTTTATCTCTAGTGTCAATCGCTTTTTGTTGATCATCAGTATATTGCATAACTTCAAGGCTCCTCGTTAAGCTTATCGGTAAAACCAGTTTTGTCAGCCATCGCTGCTTCAATAGCAATTTCGTCCATTTTATCCTTATCAATATCTCTATATTCATAACCTGGAATATCAGGATCAAAGCCGCAGACATCGGCAAAATTACAATAAGTGCAGGCATTTTTATTTGCCGATTTTAGTCGATAAGGACTAGCTGAAATTTTGCCAGCTAATATTTCATTACCAACATCTTGCAAAATACAAGCTACATATTCTAATAACAATTCAAACTCCGCTGGTGTCTTTACATATTGCTGCGAATTAACCGTCAAATCATCACTGCCTTTTTTGAATTTAACCTTGATAAACGTACCGCCGGCAGCAATATCATCAATTATTTTTTTATCGGCTACAACCCAGCCAGGCATCGAAAGTTCTTTATCAATTTTTTCCTGCAATTCATCAGCATTTAATTTTTTTTCGGTTTTTATTAGCGGATTCTGTAAAAAAGCATATAACATTCCAGCAGGTAAACGCTTCTCACCTTGTTCGGATAATAATTCTTTAGCTACCAGCAAATAAACTAATAATTGCAGCTTCAAACCATAATAAACTTCAAATAAATTTATAGCCGCATTGCCAGTCTTATAATCAACAATTAGATAATACGGACTTTCCGCATGAACATCTAACCTGTCAATCTGACCACGAAACGATAGCTCACAATTATCAGCTAAAGGTAACGGTTTTAAATGAACCTTATCACTACTATTACCAAAAGCTTCCTCAAAATACGCTGGCTGAAACTTAGAAATAGCCGCCCAAGCCGTTAGATGCTTAATTGATTGCAAGGCCGTCCTTTCTATCCGTTGTTTCAAATGGTTGTAATTAGCCCGACTCAAAAGAATTTCACTTTGCAGCCGTGGTGCTAATTTTTCTACTAGTTCATGACAAATAACTGCCTGTTTTTCTCGCGGAATATTGGACCAAAGCCCAGCATAATCTCGTTTTACCAGCTCACCATATTCTTTCATAACAGCATGCAGTAACTGCCCTAAATCCATATTACGAAATTTATATTCCCGACGTTCTTGGAGTTTTAAACCAAAGTTAGCAAAATGTGCAAATGGACATTGCGCAAATTTTTCAAACTGAGTAACACTGCCCTTAAGACTTTTACCTCTAAGATAAATCGCCTTAGCTAACTCTTTAGGCAGCATTTCATCATTCGCTTTGGCAAAAAGTCCAGCTATAGCTAATCTTAAAGGTTGTTTTAAGCTTGCTTCATTTAATAGCCAATTATACACATCATGCCAAAATGGCTCTAATTTTCCCTGTTCCTTTTCACTGCGCAAAGCGTTGACTAAGCCCGAAAGAGCCGGTCGCGCCGCAGCCAGCTGCAAATCATCCTGTCTGCCTAAAATTTCCAACGGAATCGAGGTAAATTTAACTTCAGGAAAAATTTCCCGCAGTCTTTTGATATATGATGATGGCTCCAAACCATTGCCTTCGTTATCAGCTAAAGCATAGGATAACCACAAATATTCCTTGGCTTCATTAAATCCACGATAAAGTAAAAATTTCTCGCCAAAGCTTCGCTCCATGCTGCCATGAGAAATAGCAGCATATTGCTTGCCATCACTATCCAGTTCCTGCAAAGCTTCTTCAATATGCAGTCTATCCGCATCCGTAAACAGTCCCTGCTCACTAATCCGTTTGGGCATAATACCAGCATTAACCCCAAGTACATAAATAGCCCGCAGATTAGCTATGCTGTTTTGATCGAATGATGCTACCGTTACATAATCTAAGCCAGGAGGAATCATGGCAATTTGCAATGCATCTAAGCCATCACTTAGCACCGCTTCAAAATCGCTTAAGCTTATTTTCTCACTGCCACTTATCTCCACTAACTGATCTAATAAATCAATGACATTTTGCCAAAGCTGCCGATGTTCCGAAGCATCGGCCAAACGCCCGGAAGCTTCAGCTTCTTTAGTCCACTCTGTTAGATGCAATGGCACCTCAATTTGCAGCATAAAATCATATAACGCCATCACCATTGCTTGAACATTTTCTGCTTTTCGCATAGCTTCATCAAAAACTGCTAATGCTGAAATTACTTGCCGGCGAAGCCCATCAATAAGCTTTAATTTTTCTTCGGTATCGCTTGAAACTTCATCCTCATCTGCTAGTGAATATCGCTGATGCCAATGCCATGCTTCCGTTTGCAGCCAGCGTTTCCGCCCGCGAATACCAAATTCCAAAACATAATTTTCTAACTTATCAACATCTTCCCGCACCAACGGGAAAAAACCGGTTCTAAGACAGCGAAATACCGTTTCATAGCGCCAGCCATGAGTAACCACCTCAATAGCCGAACGCATAAGCTCTGCCAGCGGATGATGAATAGCCTGTCTTTTGCCATCGAGAAAAAATGGAATCCCATATTCGGTAAATACCAGCCTTACTATATCATCATAGGCTTCACCATCACGAATAAGGACACCTATATCCCGATAGCGTACCTTTTTTTCTCTAGCCAGCCGCAAAATATCCGCAGCGGCTGTCTCAACCTCCAGCCTGCGATTAGCGGTCTCAACAATATGCAGCTGACTAGCATTTTTACTTGGTGTAACATTAACCGAAAAGAGACTTTCCTCCAGGTACTTTAACGAACTTTCCTGCTGATTACGCTTATTTGCTGACAAAAGCATCACCGGATACCATTTGCTGCTATTGCCAGTGATGCGATTCATTAGCTGACAAACATTTTGCATAGTCCGATAAGAACGCGAAAAAATTCCCGTTTCCTGCTGATTTTCCGGCAAAGCTAAATTAATCGTTTGCCCTGCTTTAATACCAGCCATAGGCAGCGTTATATGTACTTTAGCAGCTGTCATTAAAATTGCTGCCAGCACCCGCATTTCCTGCGGATTAAAGAAAATAAAGCCGTCTAACCAGACTTCGGCGCCACGTACCAGTTCAGCTTCTGGTATCTTAGCTGCCAAGAGCTGCATCATATCCTCAGCATCATTATTTTTGCCAGCCATAGCCTGACTGAATTCATCGGTCAAAACTGCCAGCTCATTCATTTTACCAGCTAAGCGACTGCTGGAATTTAGTCTTTCGGCGGCAGCCTTCAAAACAGCTGGTGTTAATTCATAACTTTTAAGTTCTTTTATCGTATCCGATAAAATTTGCGTAAAGCCTCGTTTCTTTAAAGCTCTGGCAAATACCGTCAAATCCTTTGCCTGCTGATGTCTTACCAGGATTTTTCGCAAAAGCAGCTGCCGGCCCACATCATTTATTCGCGGTACATTAAGACCACCAGTTTCTAATAATATCTGTCTAGCAAAACGGCGAAAGCCAAACACATAACCACGAAAAAAGCCTTGCCCTTGGGGCATCGACTTTGCTAATTCCCGCTCCGCCTTATAAGTCATATGCTCCGGCAATAAAAGAATCAATGCCTTGCCAAGCGGTTCTTTCGTCATTATTTGCTGCATTGAGTTTAAGCAAGTATGCGTTTTGCCAGTTCCGGAACGACCTATTATAAAATCAAGTTTTGCTGTCATAATAACCTGCTTTCTTATTTAATCATCAGCCGTGCCGATAACTATTTGCGCGGTACTGCCGCCGATACGTGATTTTTTCACTTCTAACCTGGCAGGAATGCGTTTTTTTAATTCCTCCACATGCGATATTATTCCTACCATACGTCCATTGCGCTGTACTTCAAACAGTGCATTTAAAGCATCATCCAGCGTTGACTGATCAAGGGTACCAAAGCCTTCATCAATAAACATTGTATCAAGTCTTATACCGCCTGCATATTGCTGTACCGTATCAGCTAAACCTAGTGCTAAAGCCAAGGAAGCTAAAAAAGATTCACCACCGGATAAAGTCTGTACCGCCCGCTCTGAACCATTGTAGTTATCAAAAATTGCTAACTCCAGCCCGCCATCACTGCGGTTATCCCGCGCCTTGCCCAATCGCAAATAATAGCGTTCATGGGTCATGCTCCTAAGCCTTACATTAGCCGAATTTAAAACATCATTTAATGCTGCATTTAATACATAACTTTGAAAGGATATCTTGCGGCCAGCATTTTTGCCATTAGCAATGTCTGCCAATTCCGATATAATGGTATACGTTTGCGATTTTTTTTGATAAACTGCATTAAGTTTATCAACGTTCTTAGCAACTGCCAGCATTTCCTGACAAGCATTTTGCAATGCCCCCTGCTCGCTATGAATATTTTTCAGCTCATTTTGCAATTGCTTATATTGCGCATTTATCTCAGCAAAATCAGGTCTAGTTGCAGTTGCTAATTCCTCTTGATATTTGCTTAAATTAGCTTTAGCTGCCTTAAAGCTCACTTCATTCTGCTTTAATAAAGCTTCCTGCACCTCACAATAAGCTCTGTCATGCCATTTGCTGGCTTTAATTTTCTCAATCATAGCAGGCGTAATATTTAAGCTCGCGCAGCGCTCGGTAAGCTCAGTGATTATTTGCGCTAAATTAATCTCAACCTTGTCCTTTTCTTTCAAAGCAATAGCATAATCACTTTGCCGTTTAGTATGTTCTTCTTTCATTACCATCAAAGCTTTTTGCGCTTTTTCTGCTGCCGTTTCTTCTGCTATCAAAGCTTGTTCCTGTTTACGATAATTTTGCTTTAATTCGACTGGATTGCCAGCCTCAGCCGGAAGATCCTGCTTTATCTTGGCACATAACGCCTGAAGCTCAGCTGTCTCTTTTTCAACAGCTAAAATTTGCTCTTGCAGCTCAACCTCCTTAGCTGTTAGATCCTGCTCTGTTTTTTCACTAGTTTGCAAGATTTTAGTAAGCTCAGCTTGACGCTTTTCAGCCTGCTCTAAAGCAGCTATTGCTGCCTGTTTTTTAACTATAAGACTATTTATTTCTGTAAGTAATAGAATTTTTCCCGCTGTATTAGTTAAGCTAGCTTCTAAAGCTGCCTTTTTGGCATTGCTAGCACTTTGCTCAGCCTTTAAATTATTATAGACAGCCTGTGCTCCATCACGAGTTTGCTCCTTTTGCAGCAACTCTTTTTTTTGCTTTTCTATATCTTCATCATTTATTTTTTCAACGACAAATTTGGCTAGTTTGGGATGATGCAAAGCACCACAAACTGGACAGGCTTCGCCTTCCTGCAAATTTTCCGCTAACATAGCAGCTCTAGCGGTCTTTAATAAGGTTTCCTTCTCATCTAGTAAAGCAGCAGCTTCCTGATAAGCTTTGCTACTCTTATCATAATCAGCCTTAGCGGCTATTAGTTTTGCCTCAATATCCGCAGCAGCTTTTTTCATTTGCTCATAGGATATTATTTGCTTTTTCTCATTTTGCAAATTAGCCAGCTCTACCTTAGCGGCTGCAAGTTTTGCTGTCTTTTCTATAACTTTATTATATTCTTGTTGTGCCTGATTATACGTTGTCTTTATTTGTACCAGCTTACTTGCAGCTTTATTTTTTTGCTGCTTTAAATCAGCTAGGCTCGCCGTTGCTCTTGCTAAATCCTGCTCCTTATTAATTAAAGTTTCAGCATCATGCAATGATTTTTCTAATAGCGTTAAAGCTTTGCGCCGCGCTTGCCGACTAGACTTTTGTTCTTCATATCGTTTTTCCTCAGCAGCTAAATCAGCTAATTTTATTTTTGAAGCTTGCCCTTCCTGCCTTAACTTAGCCAAATTAGCCTGACGGTCTTGCAAATCAGCTTCCACCACTGCTTTTTGCTTAATAATATCACTTAAGCTTAAAACCTTTTGCGCAATTATTAATTGCTCACTTAAAGATGCATCAGCTTCCTGCTGCTTACTAGCACGAGAAAATTCATTTTTAGCTTCATCCAGGGCCTTAAATTTTACCTGCAATTGATCGGCCAACGTTTTAGCTTTAGCGGCGGTTGATAGCTTTTGCGTAAATTCAGCTGCCAAATCAGCTTGCTCAGCTAGCTTTTGCTGTTTCGCTGCTAAAATACTAGCAAAAGCCTCCATGTCTTCCGCGCCATATACCTCTAGACTATTTTGGATTTTAGTATCAATTTTTTTACAATCCTTTTCCAGGCTATTAGCGCGTTCCTTTAATTTATTTTCCAGTTTCTCATAGCGCTCAGTATTAAACAGCACCTTCATTATCTCGCGGCGTTCAATCGTACCAGCTTTTAAAAAGCGCTGAAACTGACCTTGCGGCAATAGTACCACCTGACGAAATTGCTCAACGCTAAAACCAATCATCGCTTGAATTTTAGCGTCAATTTCCTTGCGTTCCCATGATTTTATTATTTCACCAGCAGCATTTAATTTATCTAAGGCAGCACTCTTTTTTTCTGTAACTATACCATCACCGCGCTTAGCACGGCGAGTATACTCAGGCTGACGTCTTATTTGCCAAATAGTATCATTTAAGGCAAATTTTAATTTAACATAAGTCGGCGTATCCAAACTAGCACTTTGATTGCGCAGCATCTCGCCATTGCGGTCCTGCGTTGCCGTACGACCATATAGAGCATAGCAAATAGCATCAAAAATACTGGTTTTACCAGCACCTGTTGCCCCATGAATCAAAAAGAAGTCATAACCATTTAGTTTAGTAAAATCCAGCTGCACTTTTTCCCGATAAGGACCAAACGCTGATAATTCCAAATATAAAGGTCGCATTATTATATTTCCTCCTTCATGATTTCTGCTACACATTCATTGACGATAGCCTTTTGCTCACTAGTCATTGGTTCCGTAGCTAGCGTGCTAAAGAAACTTTCAAATAGCACTTCTATAGATTGACTCATCAATTGTTGACCATCACCTTTCAGGCAGCCAGCATCTTCGCGCACGACATTAGGCGTCAATATTTCCATAACATTAGGATATATTTGACGCAAACGGTTTACAGCATCAATAATACTTCCCCGATTAGTAAGCTCGATTTGCACAAAATCAGCTGTAGCTGGATATTTTAACCGATTATTCAATATTTCATTAAATTCGCCTTTGATTTTCAGCATATCATGCGGCAATTTTATCTCGTGTAAAAAAGTTGTTACTTGCCCTTTGCTATCCATATCTCCTATAATGAATCCCTTTTTTTGCCCTATTTCAGCAAACGAATATTTTAAAAGTGAACCACTATAACGGATATTTTCACCACCAGCCTTTTGGGGACTGTGTAAATGTCCCAAAGCCGTATAATTAAATGGCTTAAACATCACTGGATCGACAAAATCAGCGCCGCCGACTGAAAGCAGGCGTTCCGTACCTGATGGATTACATTTAGCGATAAAAGCATGTGCTACAGCGATACTGCGGCTTCTCGGCGGAATATTAGCTAAACCTTTTTCGACTGCTAAACGATTAGCTTCGTTAAAGCTCAGCGTTTTGGGGCTGCCTAAAAAGCTTTGCACTGCTGCCGGTTCCACATAAGGATATAACATAAAATAAACCGGACCGTATTCATCTTGCAGGCATACCGGCTGCAAATCACCTGCATAAACACCACGAACATAAACTCCGGCCGGCTGCATAAGCTGGCTGCCAAAATGCAAGCGGCTGCTGCTATCATGATTGCCGGCTATATACAAAACCTTCACTTTAGCTTCCGCTAATTTCACCAGCACTTCATTGAACATATCTATTGCTTCAGTTGGCGGGATACTGCGATCATAGATATCTCCCGCAATAATAACAGCTTCAACAGCTTCAGCCGTTACTAATGGCAAAAATTCTTCCCTTAAAATTTTTTCCTGATCACTTAGCAGCGATATACCATTAAAAACTCGTCCTAAATGCCAATCAGCGGTATGTAAAAAACGCATCGTCTTTAACTTCCCCTTTCATGTAAGCGTACCTCGAAAATGACAAAAGACATATTCCCGCTTAATGTCAGAAATATGTCTTTTTCTATTCAATTAAATTTTTTTTCTGATGTATATGGCGTAGTTACTCTCATAAACGTACGACCACAACTGCAAGGTTCTTTTTTCAGGATAACGGCTTGTCCAGTACGATAACGGATAAGTGGCATAGCCTCTGCCACAAGTGAGGTTACTACCAGCTCGCCCATCACATGCGGTTCCTTTATTACCTCATCACTGTTAAAAGCAACAATCTCTGGATAAAAACAATCCTCTTGAATATGATAGCCGCTTTGGGCTTCACATTGATAAAGCATACTAGCTGTCCCTAATGTTCTAGGTGCATACAAATTATACACCTTCCCCCTAGTAGTATTAGCTATATGCCGTTGTAAAATATTATTAACACCTTGCGGATTAACACAGATAACCGTTTTTAATTCGTATTGGGAAATATCTTTACCTAATGCCCGCAATTGCACAAACAGCTGTAACATCAACTGTGGTGTACTGATAAAAGTATCACAACGAACTATTTCCTGCAAATACATCCACTGCTTGTAATCATTTCCCATTTGCACAACTGTAGCACCAATCATTTCCAAAGCATATTGCAAATCAAGTATTCTGCTATCAGCAAAATTACCTTGCAGCGCAACAACTGATGCATTATTTATGCCCGCAGCTACTAACGCCCGCGTCATCATCTCAACATTACGAGCTATATCACCATTAGTATACAAATCAATAACCGGTCCGTCATCATCAATAGTCACATTAAACCTGAGCAATGCTGATATTGGCAGCGCCAGTATATCTAGCGGATTAGTTTGATATAACGCATTGCTATCTAATAATGGCAGTTTTTCAATATCCGCTAACGATTTTATATCTGCCGCTGTTACTTTAGCCGCAGCAAAGCGCCTTTGATAAAAGCTGCTCTTTTCTGCCGCCCACTTTATTTGTTTTTTCAGCCTTTCAAATTGCAGGTTGCGCAATTGAGCAATATTCATTTGTTCAACCTGTCGATTAGCATACATAACTCACTTTTACCTCATCTAGCATCACTTTTTTACGCCAATGGCTTTTGATAGAAAAATGGCTGAAAACTCGTGTAACCTAATTTGCGGAAATTCAAAATTGCTTCAGTCGCACCAACAAAAAGAATTCCACCTGGTTTCAACGCTTTAAAGAAATTAGCATACAGCTGATCTTTAGCTTCTTCCGTAAAGTAAATAACCACATTGCGACACAAAATTAAATCGAAATTATTCTCAAATGGATCCTTTAGTAGATTATGCCGCTTAAATTCGATACAGCTTTTGATTTCCGGTTTGACTGCAAACTTATTACCTGGTGCTGGATCAAAATATTTTGCTCGCCGCTCAGGTGTCATGGCTTTAATTTCATTTTCCGTATAAACACCATGCTTAGCTTTAGCAAGTATCTCGATATCGAGGTCAGATGCCAAAATCCGATGCTTCACCCCTGGCGTAAGTTCCTTCATAATCATAGCCAGCGAATATGGCTCAGCTCCGATTGAGCAGCCTGCACTCCAAATATTAAGCCTTGATGAACGCTTTAATAAATCGGGAATAACATCTGTCTCAAGCTTGCCAAACTTCTCTGGCGTCCGAAAAAACTCCGATACATTTATTGTTAAATATTCAATAAATGCTGCAAAATCATCCTTATCCTTAGCAACCTTATCAAAATAGGCACTGTAGGAATCCATACCAGTCCTATTGACCAGATTGCCAATCCGCCGTTTCATCTGTGGTTCTTTATATAAATCAAGATCGATTTCTGTTTTCAGCTTCAGTTTGCGTTTAAACTCAACCCAATCCTTATCATCCATCATAAAAATATCACCCGTTTCTCTGCAATTTACACTACTATAATCCCTTTCCTAATAATATCCTATTTGATAATATTCTACTTGCAAGTCAAATCTCCTGCTTGCCAGCTAAGTCAATTTTAAGCAAAAAAAGACCGCCACCGCAGCCTTTTTTCAGCCTTAATCAATGTCAAAAATAGTTTTATTCGCATTATTTTTTAATTTAGGCAATATAATATGCAATATACCGCCATCATACGAAACATTTACTGAATCCTTATCAATATCATCAATAATAAAAGTCCGCTCAAAAACACCATCTCGACGTTCCCGGCATAAATAATGAACATTCATATTATTTTCCGGACGTTCAGCTTTTATTTTTAGATAATTATTGTCATCATAGGAAATAGTAATATTATCTTTGTTGAAACCAGGAAGTTCAGCTAATATTTCATACGCACTTTCAGTATCAATCGCATCAACTCTAAATGATGCCAACGCACCACTGACCTTGCCTAGGGGATTAATGGATTGATCAGATGCAAAATCAAGCACTTTTTCTAAAGCTTCCCGCCCACGTTCAGCATTTTCGCGAATATTAAATGGTACAATTCTAAACATAATAACCACTCCCCCATTCTGCTAATACGACTAATAATCTTACTATAAGTATACAATTATTGACTTATTTGGGCAATACCCAGCTATTATTTGTTATTATTTTTACCAGCAGTGAATTCAAATCTAACGTCTGCATACAATCACCTGCTCTTAGCCTTCAACATAGTGACTGAAGCTCCCTATTATTAGTTGCGGAAATTCTTCATGCAAAATCTTTAAAAAATGTTTAGTTCCTAAAATTCTCCCCTGCCTTGGCGGCATTATCGCCAAGAACGCATCCGGATCTATATTTAAGTTACGCACTTGTATCATCTGTACGGGGAGCTCACGGAAAAAAGCCTGCCAAGCAGCTAATTCTTCCTCACGATCATTAAAACCAGGGAAATATAAAAGGTTTAACGATACATAAACACCCTTATCCAAAGCATAACGAATTGATTCCTTGACATTATTCAAATGATAGCTGGCTCGATAATAAGCATCATAACCTTCCTCACACGCACTTATAATTGATACTCTCAGCGAATCCAGCCCTGCATCAATTATTTTTTTTACGCCTTCAGTCCAGCCAACATTAGAGTTCATATTTATCTGCCCTTTTTTCGTTTTGGCACGAATAAGTTTGATACCAGCTGCAATATTATCTGCCGCTAGTGATGGTTCTCCTTCACAGCCTTGACCAAAGCTAATGATACCATCCGGTGCTACTGACAAATGATATATGCCGACTTCAGCTATTTCCTCAGGTGTCGGTTTAAACTTTATCCGCTCCTGCGGCGATGGACAGCACTCTGCTGGCTGCAAGGAAATACAGCCAAAACAATTAGCATTGCAAACCGGCGAAGTTGGAATACCGCACTCCCAACGACGATAAAAAAGATTTTGCGCCGTACAACAGTGCCAATTCAAGGAACAGCCGCCGACCTGCTCAACAATACGATTATTAGGCAAATCCTTTTTCGTCCGTTTTACAAGATTTTTTAATTCCTTGGTATTGTAATGCACCGGATCCCATTTATCATTTTCATCAGTATAGATAGCTGCACAATAAAGTTCATCTTTATATACTACAACCGCAGTATATCCATAAAGCGGTAATCTGGCCGCCTCCGCTGCTCTTTCATAAGCTGGCAGATAGGTTCTGGTATACCCAGCTGGCAAAATAGCCGCTACCGCTAAACCACTTATCGGCATAACCTCACCATCTGCGGTCTGCCCTACTGCTAAATGATCTGGCATTAACATAAGATCAGCACTATCCGGAAGCTTTATTAAATCATCCGGCTTAAGCAAAACGTTTTCACTGCCAATCCGCCCCATGCCCAGCATCCCTGGTGCGTCTAAAATATTGCCATCTTCATCCGCATAAACAGCAGTAATCATATCACTCATTAGTCTCCGCTCCTTTCGCAGCTGTTTTTTTCTTCTGTTTTTTCGGATTAAATTTATTCATCGCCATATCAACGTCATCATTAATAATGCACTCTACTGCTGGCTCCAAATATTTAATTGCCTCGGCTATTTTCGGTGCGTCTTCATTACTGAATGGAGCCAGCACATGATTTACTACCGTCCAGCCTGTAAGCGGACGACCAATACCTATCCGAACGCGCGCAAAATGCTCATCACCTACATGCGCTAATATCGACTTTATACCATTATGCCCGCCAGCACTGCCTTTTTTGCGTATTCTTATAGTACCTGCTGGTATATCCATATCATCATGAACAACGATTAAATCCTCCGGCAGCAATTTATAAAAGCTCATAATTGGTCCCACGGCCTGACCACTTTCATTCATATACGTCATTGGTTTTACCAGCAAAACTTTTTCACTGCCAATACGCGTTTCCGCAATTTTAGCTTCAAACTTATCGCGCCACTCACTAACTCCTAACTTTTCTGCCATAGCATCTATAAACATAAAACCAACATTGTGCTTGGTCTTAGCATATTCACTGCCAGGATTTCCTAAACCAACTATTACCTTCATCCATATTCCTCCTCATAAACATATCAATATTATAACGCCTTCATTGATATTTTGACAAAAGAAAAAGCGTGACCGAGCCACGCCTTAAAAATCGTTATCTTATTTTTATTTATCTAAAGTTGGGTCACCCACCAAGAACAGGTAAGCAATAACTACGATGCCCAAGGCAATGCGATACCAGCCGAAAGCCTTGAAATCATTGGTCTTGATATAGCTGAGCAGGAACTTAATCGAAAGAATCGAAACGATAAAGGCCGTAACCATACCTAGTACCAAAATAATAATTTCCGCTCCCGTGTAATGGAAACCAAATTTAACCATTTTCAGGAAGCTGGCACCAAACATTACTGGAATAGCCAGAAAGAAAGTAAACTCTGTCGCTACATAACGGCTGGTACCAAAAAGCAAACCACCGATAATAGTCGCACCAGAACGGCTAGTTCCTGGAACTAAAGAAAGCACCTGAAAAAGCCCAATAATAAATGCTGTCTTATAATCTAGTCTTTCCAGCTCAGTTACCCGCGGATGACGATGCTTGTTGTAATTTTCGATGATGATAAATAAAATACCATAGAAGATAAGCGTAGCAGCCACTACTGGTGCAGTCATAAAATGCTTTTCCATAAAATCATTAAACAAAAGACCAATAACTGCTGCCGGCACACAGGCTAAAATCACCTTGCCCCAAAGACTTACCGTATCGCGCTTTTCCTGCCGTGTTTTCCAAGATGACCACGGATTCAGCTTCTCAAAATTCAGCACTACTACCGCTAAAATTGCCCCAAGCTGGATAACCACCAGGAACATATCCATAAACGCCTGACTGACATCGAGCTTTATAAACTCATCAACCAAAATCATATGACCGGTACTAGATATCGGCAGCCACTCCGTAAGACCTTCGACCACACCTAAAATTATGGTCTTTATTATTTCTACAAAACTTAAATCCACCACAAAGCTCCTCCTAATAAAAAATCACTTCAAAAGCAAACATCATTATAACACAGTAACCTTGCGCCTGCATGATTTTTTATAGGATTAAATTTAATAGATGCTAAACTTCACTTAAACAATAGCTAAAATATTTATTATATTATATTTTATTCCATTTTTTCTCTAGCTCAGCAACGATTGCCTCATGTTTCTTCTCATCAAGCGTTACCTTATTTTTATATACTAAGCTGCCCAGCAATAACAAAACAATTGGCAAACCAAACATAATATAATGCAAATTTTTTATATTATCCGGCGTGAGACTCTCGGCACTAGCTCCCGAGGTCATGCCAACCCATACTGCCACAAAGCCAATTGCACCACTAGCTATAGCCCCAGATATCTTATCAACCAGTGGTCTTACACACAATACCAAAGCCTCATCTCTATGACCACTTTTAAGCTGTCCATATTCAACACTATCCGTTATTGTCATTAGCACCACTAAAAACAAAAATGCGCCTGGCAAATTAAACAAACCAGCTGCAATTAATGACAAAATCACACTTTTACCAGCTATAGCATAAAGCAGCAACGCAATTATTTCGATAGCAACTCCTGCAAAAAATAACCGGCGACGGCTGAATTTTTTAGCTAAAGCAGGGAAAAGTGATACTCCCGCCAAACCTATCACCAGATTGATAACACCTAAATAAGAAAATTGCATTGGCGCACCAATTACATAAACAAAATAATATAAATTAAGACTATAAACTATATTTTGCCCTAGACCTAATATTAGCCAAGTACAAGCAATCCAAAGCAGCTGATCATTTTTTAACAAAACTGAAAACACCTTGCTAAGCGGCGTATCTTCTTTATTTTCCCTGAGGGCTGAATTTTGTTCCTTAGTTCCCAAAGCTAATATAACAGCGCCTATTACAGTAATACTGCCACCAATTACAGCAAAAGCAAACCATCCTTGAGGATCACCAGCACCGCCATTGGGATTAAGTGAAAAATATAATACTATTGGCATAACCATGATGCCTACTAATTGACCACCAAATACTGAACCGATTCTAGCAAAACTAGCTGTTATATCACGCTCATGTGAATCGAAAGTCAAAGCAGGAATCATTGACCATATCGCTACATCTTTAGCTGAAAAGAATATATCCATAATGAGATATAGTACGGCAAAAATGATAGTATATATTACGGGATTGGCCGTCAGTCCGCCTAAATCAGTATAGCAAGCAGCCATAGCAACTACTGAAATAATGCTGCCAGCTACAATCCAAGGCTTAAATTTTCCCCATCTAGTTTTGGTTTTATCAATAAGATTACCAATAACTGGATCTATCACTACTTCAACTATTCGCAGTACCATAATTACCGTCGTAATAATGCCTATCATATAAGCATCATGCTGCGGATCCTCTGAATGAAACAAATTACTAGTAACAAATATCATAAAATAAGTTGCTAGTATTGCATAAAAAACGTCATGACCAAAAGTTCCCGCCGCATAGCAAAGGCGCTGTCGCATTTTATTAACATTATTGTCATTCATTTACTAATCACTCCTAAAAATTCTCCCCGTAAACACAAATTGCTACGGGGAGATTATCTATTAGAGAAACAAAGAGAGCTATTTTAATCGTCTTGGCAAATAAATTCAAATTCATCAATCGATCCCCAAAGGTTTTTGGGGCCTTCCATATGAACACCGACCACGGCATTACCATCTTTGATTTCAATGTCTTTGATTTCCGTAGTATGCCACTGATTCCAGCCAGTATCCTTCATGTCAGCTGTGTATTCCTGACCATTATCGCCTTTGATAAATAACTGATAAAGACTTTGCCCGCCACCACCAGCATTTTTAACTCTAGCCGTATATTTTCCAGGCTTCAGATGATGGAATTCCTGCTGGACGCGTGTATTAAACGGATTGCCAAACCAAAAATGCATAGCATAATTGCCAAGCATATCACCATATTTATGAATTGGTGAAAAACCTCTATCACCAATTATCTGAAAACCGCCTATACTGCCATCTTCAAAATCACCGTTTACAAACATATTATAATTCTTTTCAATTTTTATATCAGCATAAGCATATTCGTCGAGCGAAGGTATTTTCCCCTCGACAGTATAGGTTCCAGGTGAATTAAATACCGGCAATGTTTTTTCCCATTCTACGGGAACCGGTTCAAAATGATCATCACTAAATGTAACCCGCACCGTTTCCGGAAGTTCCACCGGTTGTCCTGCCCCCCGGCCTAATGAAGGAGATTCCACATCAACTACTTCTGGAGTTACAACTTCGCCTTGATTATTTGAAACTAGATTAAATACATCTAACGACTCTAATGCTTTGCCATCTTTATCAAATAACGTAACATTATCCCATTGATTGCCTTGATCTTTAGATACACCCGCTCCTTTTACTGGATACCACTCTGGTTCCCAATAAAAAATACCTTCACCTTTGCCATCAGGCACATCATTCATTGCCTTCATCAATGCCCTGAGCCCCGTTGCCTGTCCTTGTACCGTACTCAAGAAACCACCCGTTTTTTCGCCCGCTGGTCCATAATGATTCGGCGTGTCATCAAAATTCTTATTGCTATAACCTAACGCTGTTTCAGCCACAACAACTTTTTTACCATAACGTTTAGCCATATCATTAACGTTGTTTTGCAGCCAATCTACATAACCACTCCAGAATGGATAAAATGAAAAACCAATTACATCAAAATCATTAACTCCGTGCTTATTTATCAGCGAATCAAAAAATTGCCGTGCTTTTTCATTATTGCCGCCACCATCAAGATGAATCATTAATTCAATTTTGTGCTCTGGATCAAGATCTCGAACCGCCTTACACCCTGCTTGGACAAATTTTGCTAATGCTTCTCCATCATCATCACCAGGAAATCTTCCTATGGGCCATAGCATACCATTAGTAATTTCATTGCCAATTTGCATCATTTCCGGTTCACAGCCAGCAGCGCGGAAATCATTTACTATTTTCTGCGTAAAATCATAAACATCCTTCGTCAGCTGTTCTTTATTGTGTCCCTTCCAAGCTGCTGGTATTTTCTGACTGCCTGGATCTGCCCACCAGTCACTGTAGTGCAAATCAACTAAAGCCTTCATTCCTAATTCATGAGCTCTTTTAGTTAATTCGATGGCTCTTTTTTCATCAGTGTCACCGCCACCACCGGGATTCTTGCTAGGATCATTCCATATACGGACACGAATCCAATTTACGCCATGCTTTTTCATGACTGCCAAACAATCCATTTCCGTCCCATCGGTATCATAAAATTTAGCACCATGCTTTTCCATCTCGGGAAGCATTGAAATATCGACACCTTTTATCATATTGCTGCTAATTCCCGGAATAGGATTCACTTGCACTGCTGCCATAACTGGTGTCGTTGCAAAGGTCAAACTGCCAGCTGCCACAGCTGTCAATACGAGATTTTTAAGTTTAATTTTTTTCATAAAACAATCCTCAATTTATCCTTAGAAACCATAAGCCAATGAAACATAACCTGTATCAGCATAGCGATCAAAACCTGCACTAGCCTTGTCAAATGGTCTAATGCGCGCGTAATATATTTCAGCATTTAAAGCATTAGTAACTTGATAACTATAACCTATACCAATACCACGAGCACCCGAACCACCATAGCCATTACCAAAAGCAACCGGCAATCTATGGCAGAATGCCGATGAGTTAATGGAAAGACCTCCCGCAGATACAATATCTAACCATGCTTTCCAAGTATTAGCCTTCGTCCAGTCAAGCTTGCCATAGTCAAGGCGCGCCCACCAAGCATTGCGATTGTAGTTGCCCGCATTAACTACATTTGTTACCCACTCATCAGCACCACTGCCATATTTAGTTATACTAGCACTATTGTGCAATCCCTCAGCCGTTAATGTCCATTTATTATTCAGTTTAGTATTAAAGCCAACGGCTAGCTGTCTCATATTGTCAGAAACATAATGACTTTTCCAGTTATCCTTGCCAGAACCATCATGAGCCCAATAACTGCTGCCATTGTCCCAGCTCCAAGCTTCAACTAATTCGTGAACAGCATCACTCTTAGAGGCATAATAAGCAATTGTAAACTGCGTCGCTTTACTTAACTGAGCCTTAAAATCAGCAAAGCCCGTATATTGCGTATAATTATTCCACGTACCTGAACCAGCATCAGCATAACCTAAATTCAAGCTATATTTACCAGCACCAAAAGTCTTTTTAACCGAAATTCCATCCATAGGATTTTCCCACCAAATCAAACCCTGACCAAGATTATATTCATTACGTCCAAACTTAACTTCAAAATTATTAGGCGCTGCCCAAGTCATTTCAGCCTTATTAATAGCAAAAGATTCATACGACTTGCCATTACCATGCTGACCACTTCCAGAAACCTTTCCGTAATTGGTAGTCTGCAAGCCTTGATTTTCACATTGAATACGTCCGTTTATCCACAGATTAGGCGATATTTCCGACCAATAACCAAGCTGTAATTTTAATTCATTTTGGCGCCCCTTCATGTGATCATTATAATCATGTAAATTACCATTCCCTTTTACCGGAAGCCCTTTGCGCCAGCCAGTTTTATAATCAGGTGATTTAGCACCAGTAACATTATCCCAGCCACCTTCAAGCGTTGGCGGATTAACATGATATTTAACCCTGGCACTGCCATACCAATTAGTTTTGGTTTTATCCTTAAGCTTTTGCATATCTTCTTCTAACGAAGTTACCCTCATATCCATTTCGCCAAGTTCATTTTTAAATTCTTTTTGCAAACGGCGAATAGTAGCTTTATCATCCTTGCGTACTTTATCAATCTTTCCATCAAGACTGCCTACCATAGCTGCCATTTCATATCTATCCATTAATTTGTTTCCACGATAGGTACCATCCGGATAACCTTCTAAGACACCATCATCAACTAGCTTTTGGATCGCACTATATGCCCAGTGATCTTTCGGCACATCAACAAATGGATTCGACTTTGCCGCCATTGCCGGCGTAGTCGCAAATGATAATCCTGCTAAAACGGTCGCCATAAATACTTTCTTTCTCATAATCCCCTAGTCCCCTTTGTATAAAAAAACTCATTAAAACAAATATATTGAAGATTTTGCCTATAATAATTACTTCTATTGTTTAGGCTTACTAAATCATATTGTTTTATCTGCTTATAATCATATTACAGATGTCCCCCCCCTGGTTTACAAATATTGGAAGGATTTTCAAAAAAATCTGTTGACAATTTTCGCCAACAGATTTTTTAGATAATATTTTATTTATTCATCAAACCATTCTATCAAACATTCATGTTTCTTTGTCTTCCGATCATAATTTATTCCTACCAGCAATATCTTATCAGTATAACCTTGCAAAGCCAGCGGATATTTTTTTGCCTTTATTTGCGTGATAGCCGTTTCAGCTGATTTATTCCATTTTAACTCTATGATCATAGCCGGTTTATCAGCATATTTCGCTCTTGGTACATAAATAATATCGGCAAATCCCCTGCCGGCTGGCAATTCACGATAAAGCTGGTAATACTGCCTTGCACTATAATAAGCTAGGGACACAGTATATGACAACGCATTTTCATCATTGTATTGCAACTGCGAAGTATCTAAATGCGCTCTAGCGATGCCTTCAGCAACTTTTTGTTCATCTAAACACCAAGTTGCTGTAAGCAATTCATCTGATTGTTGCACTGATTTAATTATTTCCGTCCATTTTGATACACTCGTAGCCGTTACAAATTCACCTAAAATTTCTCGATTAGGAATAAATACCTGCTGACTACTTGCGTCATAGCCTAAATAGCCTAGGTGCACTAACAAAGTCATAATATCATCAGCATTATGAAATGTCGTCATATCATTAGTAAAAGAGCGAACATCTATTTTTATTTTATCCCCCGCCATCATGGTTATAATAGCATCTTTTAACCCTTCATAATTCATGTCTATATATATTTTCAATGCTTCAAAGGTTTCTGTCTGATTCCAATAGTTAGCATAATTATGTCGATACATACTTTCAACTACTGAACGTGGATTATAAATATCACCTGCTTTAGCAAAATGATACCCATCATACCAGCTTTTGGTTTCTTCCATACTCATATCATACTGCTGACATAAATTTTCTACCTCAGAACTGGTAAAACCTGTAAATTCAGCCATTGGACCTGGTTCAACCATTGAGTATTCAGCAAACATATTCAAAGCCGAATGAGTACCATATTTCTTTATCGGTAAAATTCCAGTCATATAAGCAAGGCTTATGTAGGGTTTATCCTTTAACCAATCACGTAAAAAATCCAAATAACCCCTTTGTGCAGCTTTATCGTCTTTGTACTCTCTAAAAATGCAGTCCCATTCATCTATAACAATAACAAATGTTCTTCCTGTATATACATATATATCCGACATAGTTCTAGCTAAATTGTTTTTATTAAAATAACGATAATCAGGATATTCCGCCAATAAATCCCACAATAGCGATTGCTGCCAAAGTGTCAACAGTTCAGCTATACTCTCCGAATTGCTAAGAAATTCCTGCACATTTACTTTGATAACATCAAACTTTCCCGCCCAGCGTGCAAACTCCGTTGATTTTGCATAATTCAGCCCCGCAAAAACTTTTATAGTTTCAACGGTACGATCATAATACGCACTGATTAAGTTAGCTGTCATTGACTTGCCAAAACGACGTGGACGGCTTATGCAGACATAATTTTCCTGAGTATTACATACCTTATTTAAGAGCTTCAATATATTGCTCTTATCCACATAGATTTCACTAGCCCTTGCTCTTAATAGCATAGCTGCTCCGGGATTAAGATAAACGCCCATAATACCCATCCTTTCTTTCTATATGTACATTATGTAGCAAAAATCATTGCTTAGCAATACCATCTATATTTTTACCAGTCCTTTTGGTAGCAAAAGTTTACAAATGGCGTTATAATATCTTTATAATAAGATATTTTTCTCAAGGAGGTCTTTACATGGCTATAACTGAAATTACTACTGCTAATTTTCAAGATGAAGTTGTAAATAGTAAGGGAACTGTATTAATTGATTTTTGGGCTACTTGGTGTGGTCCTTGCCGCATGCTCTCACCAATTGTTGACGATGTTGCTGCTACGCATCCTGAATTAAAAGTTGGCAAGGTTAATATTGATGAACAGCCAGATTTAGCCAATCAGTTCAATGTCATGAGCATTCCAACACTGATTGTATTCAAAGATGGTCAAAAGGTAAATGAATCGGTAGGCTTAGTCGCTAAGGAAAAAATTGAAGAATTAATTAAATAACATTTTACAAAAGGCACCTCCAACAATAATTAGGAGGTGCCTTTTTTTGATGCTTAAATTAGCTATAAATATGCTATTAATATAATTTTGCGCCTGCTGGGATATGGTTATCAACCATAAGGAGATGCAATTCTTCTCCTTCACCGTCTTTTAAACCGTTTACAGCAGAGAGGAGCATACCGCAGGATTCAATTCCCATCATCTTTCTTGGCGGAAGGTTCGTTATGGCGATAAGGGTTTTGCCAACCAGCTCTTCCGGCTCATAATAAGCATGAATACCGCTAAGAATTACTCTATCAGTACCCGTACCATCATCAAGTGTAAACTGCAATAGTTTTTTGCTCTTTGGTACAGCGGCACATTCTTTTACTTTAACTGCCCGGAAATCAGATTTGGAGAAGGTTTCAAAATCCACCATTTCTTCAAACATCGGCTCAATTTTTACATTGGAAAAATCTATTTTTTCCGGTTTAACCGCAGTCTGACTAGCATCAGAAACTACTGCTTCATTTGCTGCCTGATTTTGAGGCTTATCCTGACCAATAGGTTTCATTGTCGGGAATAAGAGTACGTCACGAATCGAAGCTGCATCAGTAATAAGCATGACCAGACGATCAATACCGATACCGACACCGCCCGTTGGTGGCAAACCATATTCCATAGCTGTGATGTAGTCACGATCCATTACATGAGCTTCATCATCGCCAGCCTCACGCTGCTTGAGCTGATCTTCAAAACGGCCTTCCTGATCGATTGGGTCGTTAAGCTCAGTAAAGCCATTAGCCAGCTCACGACCATAGATAAAGAATTCAAATCTATCTGTAATACGCGGATCCTCAGCATTGCGTTTAGCCAGCGGGGAAATTTCCGTCGGATGTCCCGTGATAAACGTCGGCTGCATCAGTGTTTCTTCAACTTTTTCTTCAAAAGCCTGATTCAAAATACCGCCGATGCCGTGGCGCGCTTCATAGGGAACACCAATTTCATCAGCTAGCTTTCTAGCTTCTTCTACCGTACTACAAGCAAGGAAATCCTTGCCCGTGGCTTCCTTTACAGCATCATTCATGCTAATACGCTTAACCTTGCTAATGTCTATTTCAACGCCTTGATAGTTAATAACCGGCGTACCTAAAACCGTCTTTGCTGCATTTACCACGATGCCTTCGGTTATATCCATCATATCAGTGTAATCAGCAAATGCCTGATAGAACTCAATAGATGTAAATTCCGGATTGTGACGTACATCCATACCTTCATTACGGAATACGCGTCCCATTTCGTAAACTCTATCCAAACCGCCAATGATAAGGCGCTTTAAGTTAAGCTCTGTGGCTATACGCAAATATAAATCAATGTCTAAAGCATTGTGATGCGTAATGAACGGACGAGCCGCAGCACCGCCGGCAATAGTCGATAGCACCGGCGTTTCAACCTCGAGGTAATCACGAGCATCGAGGTAATCACGGATTGATTTTATAATCTTATTGCGTTTACGGAAAGTATCACGAACATCCTGATTTACAATCAAATCAAGATAACGCTGACGATAACGGATATCTACGTCTTGCAGGCCATGAAATTTTTCTGGTAACGGACGCAATGATTTTGAAAGCAGTTCAAAATCTTCTACCCGCACGGTAACCTCACCGCGATGTGTTTTAAATACAATACCGCGAATACCAACAATATCACCGATATCTAACTTACGGAATTCTTTTTTATATTTTTCTTCGCCTAAAACGTCAATTTTGAAATATACCTGTATATTGCCGCTGCGGTCATTTAACGTGCAAAATGATGCTTTGCCATGACCACGAATTGCCATCAGACGACCAGCAATATTAACCTCGGGACCTTCTTCTTCACCATTAAGACCTTCATTATTTGCCTTAATATCAGCTGCATAATCAGTAACTTCGTAACGATGACCAAACGGAGCTACGCCAATTTCGCGAAAAGCTTCCATTTTTTCGCGACGAATTTTCATCATTTCATTAAGGTCTTCTACGGGAGCCTGCTGCCCCTGATGCTTATTTTCTGACATACCTTACTTTACCCCTATCAGCCTTTAATTTCTTTAATCTCATATTTAATAACGCCAGCTGGTGCATGTACATCAACTATATCGCCAACCTTACAGCCTAATAATGACTGTCCAAGCGGAGATTCATTTGAAATCTTTCCTTCATCTGGATCAGCTTCGGTAGAACCAACCAGCATAAAAGTTTCTGGACCATCTTCAGCGAATTCTAAATCAACTACCGTAACCGTTGAGCCCATCTGGACTACATCACCAGCACCAGCTTTAATGATATCCGAATTGCGAATCTTCGCCTCAAGTTCCTGGATTTCGCCTTCCAAAAATGCCTGTTCATTTTTTGCATCATCATACTCAGAGTTCTCGGACAAATCGCCTAAAGCGATAGCTGCCTTTAAACGCTCAGCGATCTCAATACGGCGAACACTCTTTAAATAATTAAGTTTATCAACAAGTTTATTATAGCCTTCCTCGGTCAGCATGACCTTTTTATCTGCCATCTAGAAACGCTCCTTTACCTTTTCGAATACTCAGCGGCAATACAATTAGTATTACCATTCAATCTATACTATTTTATAAATTTTAATCCAGCTTGTCAAACTTATCTTAGCTTACGATAAGCACTCGGTGACATGCCATATTGCTTTCTAAAAGCTCTGACTAACGATTCACTACGCTCATAACCACAGGAATTAGCAATGCTGGCGATCGGCAAAACCGTACTTTCAAGCAAATGCCTAGCCCTGGTTAAGCGGCATAGCTTTATATAATCATGGGGTGGCAACTTCATATAACGGCTAAACAGGGTACTTAAATAACTGCGATTCATATTTAAATACAATGCTATTTCCTGCACCGTAATTGGTTCATGAATATGATTTTGGATATAAGCTGCTGCTTGCGCTACATAAGTATTTTCATCATTTTGTGGTAAGTGTTCCTGCTGCGCTGTAACAATGATACTTATAAACTCAAAAAATTTACTCCAGCAATAATAACGGTCAGCTAGCGCCACGCTGCTCCGCTGTAACATTTTTTTTACACAATCTTTTAATTTGGCTGCTTCCTGACAGCTAAATATTGGATTTTTTACTGAAAGCCCCAAAGTTTTAACTATTTCGGCTGCCTGTTTTCCGTTAAAACCAATCCAAACATACGACCATGGTTCATCAGCATTGCTTTCATAACGGGTTTGCACCTCAGGAACAATTAAAAAACCTTGACCACTATGCAAATTATAATTTTGCGTACCACATTGAAATGTTCCCTTGCCACTGATAATAAAATGGATAAGATAATATGAACGAACTGCCGGACCATAGGTATGGCCTGGCTCTGTTTGCGAATAACCAAAAGTGTTTAAACAAAAACTCTGCTCTGGTGATGCTGCCAGCATAACACTTTCTCCCTTTTCCATCATATTCCCCCTAATGACAATAAAACAATATGGAGACCGCTATGCAGTCCCCAACAACATCAACCAATAAGTTTGGCATTAAATTTTTCAATCATTTTGACCGGCTTATATGATTCCTTAGCTTTGCGCAGCCCCGCATGTCCCATATCTTCCTCACGGTTAACATATGTCATGCCCTGCCATGAATTAGCTATATAACCTTGATTTATGGCAGGAAATGCTCCTCTTATCGCCGGATCAGCTTTTTCTACATGGACAACCACTGTATCTTCATTCAGCTGCTCGCCAAAAGTAAAGGCAATAATCCGTCCATCAAGACGTATTGCCCCGCCTTTTAAATTAAAATAATCATAATCAGCAAAAACTTCTTTAATAGCTTTGCTTTCCCAGCCAATAAACGGATCATCAGGTTCATCCTGAATCCGCAAATTATACCAGCGCTGGAGTTCTTCTAAACAAGCTGGCAAAATTTCCTGCGTTATCGGCAGATACTCCGCCTGCGGATAAGCCTTGCGAAAAGCATTTAAATGGTTTTTCTTGGAATGAAGCTTGCGTCCTGATAAAGTGATTAGTTTTTCCGCCGAATAGACATAATCGAAATTATCACGATCAGACTCAATGGCAAAATTTGCTGCCTGATAATTACTTAAAACCTCAGCAAAACTTTTTTCCATCCCAGTTATTACTAGTTTACGTTCTTGACTACTAAAATACGCCAGCAATTTAGTAACCGCCATATCCAATTTTTCAGCCGGTCCAAACGGCTGCAACGCCATAAGCTCGCCAGCATATTCACAAATCATGTAAAGAACGCCAGCATCTTCACACCATTTTATATGATAGGGTTCCCGCCACATATAAAGATTGGTAAAGTTAAAATGCGAATTTTCATAATATCGTCCTTGAAAATATTTATCCAGTAATGGTTTATCTTTTTTGGTCAAGTCTTGAAATTCTATGGTACTCATCCTCCCGATGGTATAACTCACTTTGTCTGTCATTAATCATTGTAACAAACACGTCAAGACCTTGCCGTTTTTATGCCAGTTTTTTCATTTCACGAGCTGATTCAGCTTGCTTTACCACCTCATCCAGCGCTGCTCCTCTAGATGCAGCGATAGCTGCCAGCACCGCTCCTTCCGCTAGCGGACAGTCAACTAGCCGCACACCATCATCCTTAAGTGTTTCTACCACTAACTCAGAGGTCATAGCCGCACTTCCCATATCCATTACGATTACCGCACCATCCCAGCCGCAAACGTCTTCAACGGCTCGGCTTATCTTCTCATAACTAGTTCCTAGCATACCGTTTTCTAAACCGCCAGCTGTTGCTATCTGTACATCACGTGCCATCATTTCTGCCAGCTCCTTTACGCCCTCGGCCAGTTTCTGACTATGCGAAACTATTACTATACCGACCAAATCAAGTTCTCCCTCTCTATAATCACAATTTAATTTTCTTTTCCATGCTTAGACATGACTTTTTATTATTCGCCAAGAAATTTATAAACTCCTGCCGGCATAAAAAATAAAAATGCCACCAGACAAAATCCAGTGGCAAATTTTATTTTTTAGTTATTAAAGCTTATTTGTAATAAGCCACGCCAGCCTCAAAGAGCTGCTGATCCTTGCAGCCTGGAACGTTTTTGGCAATATCTTCGCCGATACGCTCCGAATGTCCCATCTTACCAAGGACACGACCATTCGGGCTCGTAATACCTTCGATAGCATTTACTGAACCATTTGGGTTGAACGGAATATGCATCGATGGTTTACCATCAGCATCTACATACTGAGTTGCTATCTGACCATTCATCCGCAATTTAGTGATTATTTCCTGATCAGCTACAAAACGGCCTTCGCCATGCGACACCGCAATCGTATGAATATCGCCGACCTTAACATTATTAAACCACGGTGAAAGGTTTGATACCACTCTAGTTTGAACCATGCATGATACATGACGGCCAATATTATTATGCGTAAGTGTTGGCGAGCTATCCGTAAGATCACGAATCTCACCATAAGGAACCAAGCCAAGCTTGATGAGTGCCTGGAAACCATTGCAGATACCAAGCATCAAACCATCACGGGAATCCAAAAGACGGCTGACTTCTTCTTTTATGCGCGGATTGCGGAACATAGCTGCGATAAATTTACCAGAACCATCTGGCTCATCACCGCCGCTGAAACCGCCTGGAAGCATAACAATCTGCGACTGCTGAATACCCTTGACGATAGCTGCGACCGTTTCTTCAACAGCAGCCGGCGTAAGGTTGCGTACTACCAGCGTCTCTGCTTCGGCGCCAGCTCTTTCCCAAGCTCTAGCCGAATCATATTCGCAATTAGTACCTGGGAATACCGGGATAAATACCTTTGGTCTTACAATATGCTTTTGGCTATTTATACGATTGCCAGCTTCATACGGAACCCAGGAAGCATTTTCTTTGCTGGATTTTTTGACCTGCGTCGGGAATATTTTCTCCAGTGGCGCAGTATAAGCATTTTCAGCATCAGCCAGCATAATAACTGCCGAACCGCAAACGATGCTCGGGCCTGACGTCGTAACACCCAATTCGTAGTAGCCAGTACCAGCAAGCAGGCTTTGAACATCAGTATTTTCAGCAACCTCAATGATAATAGAACCATAATCTGGCGTAAACAGCTGCTCTTTGCCAAGGGCTTTGGTGAATTTAAAGCCAAGGCTGTTACCAAGACACATCTGAGTAACAGCGGCAGCAATACCGCCACATTCGATACTCTTAGCCGCAAAAATTTTCTTTTCAGCAGTCATATCAGCTACTTTCGCCCAGTTAGTACGCATATCCATGAATTTGGGCAAATCCTGAGTGTCTTTCGGTGCTGGAACTACATAAACTTTATTGCCAGCATATTTAAATTCTGGCGAAACCGCATGATCAGCCTTGATAACATCAACTGCAAATGCTGCCAGCGTCGGCGGAACATGAATGTTTTCAAAAGTACCGGACATCGAGTCCTTACCACCAATAGCTGGAATTTCCAATTCATGCTGAGCCCAAAGAGCACCTAAAAGTGCTGCCATCGGATTGCCCCATTTAGCTGGATCCTTGCCAAGGCTTTCAAAATACTCTTGGAATGTAAGTCTTATTCTGTCAGCCCGTCCACCTAAAGCTACCATCTTGGCAGCAGCTTCAACTACTGAATAAAGCGCACCATGGAACGGACTCCACTCAGTAAAGGCTGGATTAAGACCAAAGGTCATAGCCGTAGCCGTGTTGGTTTCAGCACCGATAACCGGCAGCTTAGCAACCATACCTTCAGCTGGTGTCAGCTGTTTTTTGCCGCCAAACGGCATTAGTACGGAATTACCGCCAATCGTCGAATCAAAACGCTCAGCCAAACCTTTCTGACTGCAAACATTCAGATCCTTGAGATTTTCCAGCCAGCTCTTTTCCAAGTCATTGCCACAAGCCTTTACTTTAGCCGGAATTTCATGCAAATAGCGTTTATTTTCATCTGGCATACTTACTTTAGCCGTAACATGCTGACGTACACCGTTGGTATCGAGGAAAGCACGGTTCATCTGAACGATTTCCTTACCGCGCCATTTCATAATAAGACGTGGTTCTTCCGTAACTACTGCTACCGGTGTTGCTTCAAGATTTTCTTCATCAGCAAATTTCTGGAAGGACTCAACATCTTTTTCATTAAGTACCACTGCCATACGTTCCTGTGACTCAGAAATAGCCAGTTCCGTACCATCAAGACCAGCATACTTTTTCTTGACTGCATCAAGGTCAATAACTAATCCATCAGCCAATTCGCCGATAGCTACAGCTACACCACCAGCACCAAAGTCATTGCAGCGTTTTATCATCTGACTGACTTTAGGATTACGGAACAAACGCTGAATCTTGCGTTCTGTCGGCGGATTACCCTTTTGAACTTCTGCACCGCAGGTAGTAAGTGATTCTTCCGTATGTTCTTTCGAGGAACCAGTTGCACCACCGCAGCCATCACGACCAGTACGACCACCAACTAATACGATGATATCGCCAGCTTCTGGACGCTCACGGACTACATTTACTTTCGGCGCAGCTGCTACGACAGCACCGATTTCCATACGTTTAGCCATATAACCTTCATGGTAAACTTCTCTTACCTGACCAGTAGCCAGACCTATCTGATTACCATACGAGCTATACCCAGCCGCAGCACCTAAAGTTATCTTCTTTTGCGGTAATTTACCAGGCATAGTGTCAGCAAGCGGACGACGTGGATCAGCTGCACCAGTTACTCGCATTGCCTGATAAACGTAGGAACGCCCCGAAAGCGGATCACGGATAGCACCGCCAAGACAGGTAGCAGCACCACCAAATGGCTCTATTTCTGTTGGATGATTATGGGTTTCGTTTTTAAACATAACCAGCCATTCTTCATTTTTGCCATCAATATCAGCATTGATAACGATACTGCAAGCATTTATTTCTTCGGACTGATCAAGATCAGCTAAAAGTCCCTGCTTACGCAGTGCCTTCATACCAATAACTGCCATATCCATCAGCGTAACTTCACGTGGTTTATCAGCATATAGCTCAGCTCTATCGGCCTGATATTTTTTATAAGCCCGCATGATAGCTGGCGTAAAATAACCATCTTCGATTTCTACATTGTCAATAGCAGTAGTAAAGGTAGTATGACGGCAATGATCTGACCAATACGTATCAATTACCCTAAGTTCCGTAATCGTTGGTGCCCGATGTTCCGTATCACGGAAATAGCTCTGACAGAATGCTAAATCTTCAAAGCTCATAGCAAAGCCTTTAGCTGCCATAAATTCGTGCAGACCAGCTTCATCAAGCATATTAAAGTCAGTCAAAACTTCAACATCAGCCGGTTCTTCGTAATTCATATTTAGTGATTCCGGCTTTGCTAACGATGCTTCACGACTTTCAACCGCATTAATACAATAAGCCTTGATCTTAGCAAAAGTATCGCGGTCAATATCGCCTACAATAACGATAACCCGTGCCGTAGCAATCTGCGGCCGTTCTTTCTGCGTTACTAGCTGTACGCACTGAGCTGCTGAATCCGCAGTCTGATCATACTGACCTGGCAGATATTCTACCGCAAACATCCGTGAATTAGGGAAATTCGGCAATTTTTCTTCATAAACGACATCCACTGGCGGTTCAGAAAAAACTACTGATTTAACAGCAGCATATTCTTCATCGCTCAAGCCTTCAATATCATAACGTTTAATGATACGGACAGCTTTCAATGTATCAAGCTGAAATGTCTCTTTGAGGTCATCGCAGAGCTGTTGCGCGGGAATATCAAAAAAACCCTGCCGTTTTTCTACGAAAATTCTTCTTACAGTCATTGGTGCTTCTTTCCTCCAAAATCGAATAAAATACGACAAAACCATAAAGCTTAAATATAGTCAAATAGGCATAGTGGCGCCAAAGCCTCTATGCCTATTTAATCACAAACAATCAACCGCAATCTTTACCACTACTTTGGTTACGGGGCTTGGCACGCCTTCTACCGCTCCCTGCGGCCGATGCACATCTTCGGGATAAAGTACCGCAAAATATCCCGTCGATAACATTACATTGCTATCAGGTACCAGCGATGCATAAAAAGCCACGTCTTTTTTATCATCGTAAGGTGTCGTCAATTGCAAGTCCGGACTAAATGGACACCAGCCCATATACTCCTCGCCTTCTACCATATATTGAATATCAACATATTTTTTGTGCGTCTCTGGGCGGCATTTTTCATGTGGACGCGTCGTATAGCGCTGTAAATTAGCTACACTAACATCCCCATTTATCGGGTAACTGCCGTCTTTCATCTTGGTAAAATCATGCTCGCGCAGATATTCCAAAGCCTTTCTTATCTCAGCTGGATAATTAACATGACTTTCATCCAGCATGTCGATACTGCCGATAAACATGCCATCGCTCCTCTGCTTTTATTTTTACACAAAACACCTTGTATAATACGTTTTCATTTTACCTAAAACAGATACACATTGCAAGAATACACCCGCCATATTTAGCAAAAATCATTAATTTTGCCACAAAGGGACATTTGTCTTTTTATTCATTTTGATAAATGTATGTGTTACATGGACAGCATGAAATTTAAGCTTGCGCTTTATAGCATATTTGTGTTATGATTGTCTCATATCGAAAATGCGATGAATGAATGAGTAATTGTTTTTTTTCTTTAGAGAGACGGTGCTTGGTGTAAACCGTTGAAAAGGAGCAATGAACGCTGCTCATGAGCTGCCGTGCCTAATAAGCCGGACGTTAGCCGCGTTAAGGTGTTTGAGTGGATTTTTTAATCCTATTAAGGTGGTACCACGGGAATATACCTCGTCCTTTAGCGGACGAGGTTTTTTATTTATTAATTTATTATTGGTAAATTTATTCAGCAGGAGGATTTTTTATGCGTGAAATTTTAGAATTATTAGAACATGATGCTCGCCGGCCGGTAAGCGAACTAGCCGCCATGATGAATAAGAGTGAATATGAAGTAGAAAAAGATATTAAGGAACTCGAAAAAAATAAAATAATTCTTTCTTACAACACCTTAATCAATTGGGAAAAATTTGGTGATGATACCGTTACCGCTGTTATTGAAATAAACCTTACTCCTGAACGCGAAGTCGGTTTTGATGCCATTGCCGAAAGAATTTACCGTTTTGATGAAGTAAAAACCGTTTATTTAATGAGTGGCAGTTTTGATCTCTTGGTAATCATTGAAGGCAAATCCTTAAAAGACGTAGCCAATTTTGTTGCTACCCGCCTTTCTACTATTGAAGGCGTAACTGCTACCCGCAGCCATTTCATGTTAAAGCCCTATAAGAAAGACGGCGTTATCATCAATGATGAAGAACGCGATCGCAGATTGGTGGTGACTCCCTGATGCAAGAACTTAGAAACGACTGGCAAAAACGCCTTTCCCCAGCAGTAAATGCTATTGCGCCATCGGGAATCCGTAAATTTTTCGATATCGCCGCTCAAATGGATGATGTTATCTCTTTAGGTGTCGGCGAACCTGATTTTGTTACGCCTTGGTCTATTCGTGAAAGCTGCGTGTACGGCTTAGAACAAGGCTATACTTCATATACTGCTAATCGCGGACTTCCGGAACTGCGCAATGAAATTGCCCAGCACTATCAGGATGTCTATCAAACCAGTTATGGTGCTGCCACTGATGTATTGGTCACAGTCGGTGTAAGCGAAGCACTTGACCTTGCCATGCGGGCAATCTTAGCTCCCGGCGATGAAGTCCTTATTCCTGAACCTTGTTATGTTTCTTATCAGGCCTGCACTACCTTAGCCGGCGGTGTACCAATAGCAGTTCCAGCTAAAATAGAAAACGAATTTCGCATTACTCCAGCCGAATTAGAACAGTACGTAACTAATCGTACCAAGGTACTTCTCATTGGCTATCCTAATAATCCAACTGGTGCTATCATGACCCGTAAAGATTTGTTAGCCATTGCGGATTTTGCTGAAAAACATGATCTCATCGTCATTTCTGATGAAATCTACGGTGATTTAACCTATGGCGATGAACCACATGTCTGCTTTGCTTCACTTCCTCACATGCAGGAACGAACTATTCTCTTAAATGGCTTTTCCAAAGCTTACGCCATGACGGGCTGGCGCATTGGTTATGCTCTTGGCAACCGGGCTATCATTGCAGCTATGACCAAAATCCATCAGTATACTATGCTCTGCGCTCCAATTACCGCCCAAATTGCTGCTGTCGAAGCCTTACGTCATGGCGAAAAATATATGAAAAAAATGGTAGCTGAATATGATCGGCGCCGTCATCTGATTTACGATGGTCTTACCAAGCTTGGACTTAATTGCTTTGAACCTAAGGGGGCTTTTTATATCTTCCCCAATATTACTTCTACAGGTTATACCTCCGAAGAATTTGCCGAGGAACTATTAAAAGCAGAACATGTCGCCCTCATCCCCGGCAGTGCCTTTGGCAAATGCGGTGAAGGACACGTTCGCTGTTCTTATGCCACATCCATTGACAAAATTTCTGAGGCCCTTAACCGGATTGAAAACTTCCTCAAGCATCATAAAAAATAAACCTTTCCATAAAAAAAGAGCAGCTAACTGCTCTTTTTTAGTTATCACTGCTCATGACGTGGATTTTTTCCTACTATCTCAATAGCCTTGGCTATTGCTTGTATTACATCAACGTCATTTTTTCCTTCCATTTCCTGGATTCTTACAAAAATATCACCCTTATGGGTTGATACATAGCGTGGTGGCAAATTATTAAGTGCCAAGGCGGCAATATCCAACCGGCATTGCTCACATTTACAGCAATCAGGATACCTTGCTATTACTGAATCAATTTTCTGTAACACAACCTCTTCCATGTAATTTTTCAATTCCACGCTGAAACACCTCCAAAACTACCAACCACTAGTTTATAGTTTAACATTTTATATTTGATTTGACAATATTATCCAGCCATGATATACTTACATCTGTTGTAGAAATATTGCGCTCGTAGTCCAGTGGATAGGACGTTGGCCTCCGGAGCCGAAAGCGGCAGTTCGACTCTGCCCGAGCGCACCACTAGAAAATATTAGCCCCGCAGTTAAATGCTGCGGGGCTTTTTGTATGTTAAGTTTTAGCCTATTTTGATAGCATAAGCAAACTCGGCTTCTTTTCCGGCGGCTAATTTTTCACTGCCAGCGCGATCCTTAAATTCACCATTAAAATCTTCAAAATCAGCATGACCATGCCACGGCTCAATACATAAAAATGGAGCACCGCCATCATTTGGTGTCCAAAAACCCCAATAAGGAAAATCTTTAGCCGTAACACTTAATTTTTTACTGCTTTTGCGCGAACAAATCGAAACAGTATCTGATTTTAATGCATCATAAGCCAAAACATCATTTTTGAACATCGGATAATTGAGCGCCAGCTCATGTCCGTTTAATCTAACACTGCCCGCGACATGCTTGAATTGACCTTTTTCATTAAGTGGCATGTTGACACAATCTTCCGCTTGATTAAATGCCAAATAACAATCAGTAAAATCTTCATCAGCTAAAATCGGGCAACGAAAAGCTCCATGCGAACCAATGGAATAAATCATTTCTTTGTCATCAAGATTCTTAACTTTCCAAACGACTTTAATTTCATTATCAAGCAATTCGTAATCAATATTAAGCTGGAATTTCCAAGGATATTTAGCAAGGCTTGCTTCACTCCATTTTAAAGCAAATTCTATACTGCTAGCCGTTTTATTTACCAATTCAAATTCAGAAATACGACCTAAACCATGTCCTGGCAGTTCATAAGTCTTGCCATCCACCCGATACTCACCATTTACCAGCTTGCCTACGATTGGAAAAAGCACTGGCGAGCTGTACTTCCACCAAGTTGGATTACCGTCCCAAAGATATTCCGTTTCATCAGCCCGTTCCTTTATCGAACGCAGCTCGGCTCCCAGGCTCCTTACTTGTACACACAGCTTATCATTTTCTAAAGTATATAGCATAAGTCCATAAGCTCCTTTCAGCTACTGCTATTTATATTATTAATAGTAGCATATTCTAGCCTGACTGTGTTTCCAAACAGCGAAAATTTTTTCTAATAGTATTTTTTTATTATTTTTCAATTTTGCTAAGGTGAAATCAATCGATTTTATCAATCATTATATCGATTATTTATGTTTTACCTGTTACTAAGATTATGGCATAATACAAATAGCATAAATACTATGCGGGAAATTTTATCAGGAGGTTCCTTATGCTAAGTAATTTTTTTGTGGCCCTCAGTGCCGTTGTCCCCTTGTTCTGTCTAATATTTATCGGCGTATTAGTAAAACGCTATCAATTACTGACGGATCTTGAGCTAAATCATGTAAACCGCATGGTTTTCCGAGTTTTCTTCTCCGTCATGATGTTTTTCAATCTCTACACCGCCGATTTTGACAATGCTATTCACCCAGAGTTGATTATTTTCGGTGCGGTTGGCGTATTTGCCATATTTGCTATCAGTATGCTTTTGGTATGTCATTTTGAACCGGAAAATAAGCGACGTGGAGCCATGGTTCAGGCTATTTTCCGCAGTAACTTTGTTTTGATGGGTGTCCCCATCGTCGGCAATATTTTTGGTGATGAGGCTCTTGCCGTACCAGTTATGATGATAGCCATTATCGTGCCGATGTATAACGTGCTTTCCGTCATCGCTTTAGAAACATTCCGGGGCGGACGCATTGCTTTTGTACCAATATTTCGCGGTATTCTCAAAAATCCAATGATACTTGGTGCTTTAGCCGCAGGCTTTGCCCGGCTAATTGGGCTTTACGTGCCCGCAATAGTGCTAAAACCTTTAGGACAGGTAGCTGCTGCTACGACCCCGATTGCACTTATTATTCTAGGTGCTTCCTTTCATGCACATGGTACGGGACTGCATCGACCGCAGCTTTGGATTTGCGTTTTTGCCAAGCTGATTCTAGTTCCTATTATTGTCCTCGGTTTGGCTGCCTTCCTTGGTTTCCGTGACGTTGACTTCGTTACCTTGGTAGCAATTTTTGGTACGCCTTGTGCAGTAGCTGGTTTTGCCATGGCACAGCAAATGGGCAGCGATGCTGAGCTTGCCGGCAACTGCGTTATCATAACCTCAGGATTTTCCTGTTTTACGATATTTGGCTTGATATTCTGCGCCAAATCATTTGGTTTATTCTAAAGCCTTTCTTTAAAATTTATATAGCTTCCCTAAAAAATAAACTGTTATGCCGCTATTTCGACATAACAGTTTATTTTTATTTATCACTCATATCTAAAGCTCAAACACTCATAGCCTGTGCTAAATCAGCTAGCAAATCATCTACATCTTCGATACCAACCGACAAGCGCAAAAGACGATCGTCTAAGCCCGTTTGGGCGAGCAATTCTGCTGGCATTTCGGCATGCGTCTGCGCAATTGGATACGTGAGCAGACTCTCTACCCCACCAAGACTTTCCGCAAAACAGATTAATTTAAGCCTGCCTAGCATAGCCTTGGCTAAATCAGCAGTCTTAACCTTAAAGGATATCATGCTGCCATCACCAGTGCTCTGCCGGCGATGTATCTCTCTTCCTGGATGCCCTGCTAAGCCTACATAATAAACGTCGGTTACCATTGGCTGTTCTTTTAACCATTTTGCTATTTTTATAGCATTGGCTGCCTGACGTTCTACTCTTATGCCTAACGTCTTGATGCTTCTCAGCATCAGCCAAGAATCTATCGGCGCAAGATTTGGTCCTTCTGATTTAACGAAAAGCTCCAGTTGCTTGCCAGCCAAGGAATCTTTGGCCTTTACTATTACGAATCCCGCAATTATATCATTGTGACCACATAAATATTTCGTACCGCTATGAACTACGATATCAGCCCCAAGCGTCAATGGTTTTTGAAAATGTGGGGAAAGAAACGTATTATCTACTATCAGCATAGCATTATTAGCGTGAGCTAACTCAGCCAGCGCCGCAATATCACTTACCAGCATCATCGGATTAGACGGCGTTTCAATAAACAGTCCCCGGGTTGCTGGTCTTATTTTACTCTTTACCAAATCCGTATCGGCAGTATTAACATACTCAAAATCAATACCATATTGACTGTAGATATCATCTGCCAGTCTCACAGTACCACCATATAAATCCTCTGACAATAAAATATGGTCACCCGGTTTAAAAAGCTGTAATACGAGATTAATTGCAGCCATCCCTGAGGAAACTGCCCAAGCTCTTTCGCCTCGCTCCAAGGCACACATGATATTTTCCAGTTCATCCCTAGTCGGATTGGCTACCCTGCCATAGTCATAACCGGTACTCATCTTAAAGCCAGGATGACGATAAGTCGCCGACAGATGAATTGGCGTACTTATTGCACCCGTAGCATCAAATTTATGCCGGCCGTGCACTTCAAGTGAATAATCTTTTAACATTTATCCCAAACCCCTGATTCCTTAATTTCCTTTTATTTTTTAGTTTCTAATTCAGCAAAAGCCTTGACCATTTGCTGCAAGCCTTTTGCTAATACTGACCACGGACAAGCTATATTAAGCCGCTGAAAATTTTTGCCATCAGCACCAAAAATATGACCACTATCAAGCCATAAATTAGCCTCATGCACCATAATATCATCTAACTTGCTATCACTTAAAGCATAAGCTGAAAAATCCAGCCACAATAAATACGTACCTTCCGGCTCAATAATTTTCACTTCAGGCAGCTCACGCGCTAAAAATTCCCGCGTCCGCTGATAATTATTCTCTAAATAAGCTTTAAGCTCAGTTAGCCAGTCTGCACCCTTGGCATAAGCTGCCTGCGTCGCAAAAAGGCCCAATGCATTAGGCTGACTGTAACCTGATGCTAAAACCTCGTCCTTGAATTTTTTATAAAGTGCTTTATTCTCAATGAAAATATTTGATACCTGTAAACCAGCTAGATTAAAGGTTTTGCTAGCAGATGTGCAAACAATAACATTTTGCGCAATTTCATCACCTAATGACGCCAAGACAGTATGTCTGAACCCAGGACGGATAAACTCATGATGAATTTCATCAGCTACGATTAGTACCTTATGCTTCTTGCAAATATCATATAACTTCAATAATTCTTCTTTTTGCCAGACCCTGCCAGCAGGATTATGCGGACTGCATAATAAAAAGAGCTTAACGTTATTATCAATAATTTTTTGTTCAAAGTCAGCAAAATCGATAGTATAATGACCATCTTGCAAAACCAGCGAACTATTAACCAGCTTACGCCCGTTTTGCTCAATTACTTCGGAAAACGGATAATAAACCGGCTGCTGGATAATTACACTGTCCCCTGGCTTAGTAAATGCCCGCACCGCAGCTGCCAAAGCAAAAACTACCCCTGGTGTAACGATAAGGGCAGCCGCGCTTGGCGACCAATTGTGATGCTCCTGCATCCAATTTATAACCGTTTCCTTATATTCTTTATCTGGATCTGTATAACCAAAAATACCGTGCTCAACCCGCCGTTTCAATTCTGCTACTACCGGTTCTGGCGTCTTAAAATCCATATCAGCCACCCAAAACGGCAAAATTCCTGCTGGATAGCCTCTTTCAACAGCAAAATCATATTTTAGACAGGACGATCCTCGTCTATCAATTATTTCATCAAAATTTACCAAATTTATCCCTTCCTTACGCACGACTATAGACTAAAAGCTCCGTTTCCAATGGCTTAATTTTAACGAATGATTTTTTTACTGTCAACAATCAGCAATATCCGCAAAAAGTCCTGCCTTAAGGTCCTCAGCGGCTATGCCTGAATAATTGACTACAAACACATGTTGCGCCGCTGGATTTTCATCAGCATAATAATCAGCCAAAGCCCTTATGTGGATGCCACGCTTGGCTAATTTAGCTATTATACTATCATTACTTAACTTAGTATGAATCCTTAGTAAAAAATGCAAGCCAGAACCACGTTCAATAATGTCAATACGTCCACTTTTTTCATAGGGCTGCAACAGTTCCAATAATTTAGCCCGCCGCTTGCGATAAATATTGCGCATACGGTTTATATGACGTTCAAAATGACCTCCTTCCAAAAACTTAGCCAAGGTATACTGTTCAAAATTCGATACTGTACAGCTATAAAAACCAATTTTTTTATAAAATAAATTGACTAATTCCGATGGCAAAACCATATAACTTATGCGAATAGTCGGCGTAAGGCTCTTTGAAAAAGTATTCATATATATTACCCGCCCGCTGACATCAATTCCCATCATAGTCGGAATTGGTTTACCGCTCATGCGAAATTCACTGTCATAATCATCTTCAATTATATAGCGATTCTCTCCGCTGCTAGCCCAGCCTAAAAGTTCATATCGCCGATTTACCGGCATAATAATACCCGTAGGAAAATGATGCGATGGACTTATATGAATAATATCAGCCTGTTTGGCTTCTATCGCCGCCAGCTTTATCCCCTGCTCATCCATATCAGCTAACACACATTCCGCGCCATTGCTCTCGTAAATTTTACGAATACGATCATAGCCTGGATTTTCGACACAATAACGCTTATCCCTGCCTAAAACCTGAACAATCAAGCTATAGAGGTATTCGGTACCAGCACCGATTATTATTTGCTCTGGAGCAGCCACTAGACCGCGAAAATTTTGCAAATGTTTAGCGATAGCTGCTCTTAATTCCCTGATACCAAACCCTGGAGAGCGCTTTAAAAGCGCATCGGCTTTTTCATTTACCACTTGTCTTAAAAGACGAGTCCATATAGTAAACGGAAAATCATCACTGCAAACCGTATCCGCCACAAAATCAAACCGCCAAGCCTTCGGTTCGGTATTTTTGATTATTGGTCTATTTACCGCCTTAACCTTCATCACCGGCAACTCTTTTTCTACACCAGCAGCTACAAAAAAACCTTTTTTCGGCACCGGCTGACAATAACCTTCTGCTGTCAACTGACCATACGCACCTTCAACGGTTATGGTGCTTATCCCGAGATTGCGTGCCAAAGCCCGCTTCGATGGCAATTTTTCCCCAGCACGCAATCGTCCTGACTGAATATCGCGTCTAATACAGCGATATAAATATTCATACAAAGGTATTTTGCCAATGTTAGCAAACGAATAAGTTAACATTTCCTACTCCCATATCTGGCATAAATTTTAATACTAAATTGAATCTTATCATAAGGTCAGTATTATTCTATACTAGATAAGATAGATTAGCAAGTTTACTATTTGGGAAAAGAGAGTGATTTTATGCGTTCCGATTTTACTGTTCGCGACCTTTGCTTAGCCGCGGTTATGACCGCTTTAGTTTTTGTAGCAACTTTCGTGCCAAAGATTCCAATTCCCTTGGGCTATGCGCATTTAGGTGATGCCGTTATCTTCATCCTTATCCTTACTATCCCCCGTAAGGATGCCTTGATTGCTGCTTGCTTAGGTTCAGCTCTAGCTGATTTACTCGGCGGTTTCCCCTTGTGGATTATCCCGACTATCATTATAAAATTCCTGATGGCTGAATCTGCACTCCGTATCGCTGGCACTAAAAAAAGCCGCAGTCAAATAAAAATCATCGCTGGCTTCCTTATAGGATCGCTCATCATGGCCGCTGGTTATACCATCTTTGGCGCTATCCTTTTTGCCAGTGTAACCGCCGCCCTTGCCTCAACACCAGGCCTCTTGATGGAAGGACTTTTAAACAGCAGCATCGCCATTATTATATTGAAATTTATCCCTAACTTAACATTTGGTCGCCACTAAACTAGCCTAACCTAGCTAATCCCCTTGCATAACCGCAAGGGGATTATTTTTATACATTATTCATTTTTCAAGCATAACCCGCAATTTCTTTAAGGGATTTACTAATCTATCTTTAATTAACGCACAAAATATGCTTTTAAAGGCAACGTGATAAAGAAAATCAAGGCTGATAATACCACAATCGTGGCGCCGGCTGCCATATTGAAATAATATGCTAGGATTAACCCCGCCACACCGGAAATTAGTGCTATCAGAACTGAAACTATATGATATTGCTTGACATTATTCGTCACATTGCGCGCCGCTGCTGCCGGCAGTACCAATAAAGCATTGATGATTAATATGCCAACCCATTGAATACTAATGGAAACTACTATTGCTAATAAACTGGCAAATATTCCCTCAGTCCAAAAATTGGCTATGCCCCGGCTGCGGGCAAATGAGGCGTTAAGTGACATAACCAGCAGACGATTAAAAAGGTAGCCCCAGCTTACTAATACCACGATAAATACTACCAGCAAGGAAGCAATGTCATTTTCCGAAATACTTAATATATCGCCAATTAGAAAAGCAGAAAATTTATTAAAGCCGCCACCATAACTCATAATCATCAAGCCCAAGGCTATCGCGGTTGAAGAAAAGACACCAATTATCGTATCCGTTGAAGCTGTGCTTTTATTTTTTATATAGGTTATAAATAAAGCAAAAACTACCGAAAAAATGATTAATGATAATAATGGCGAAAAAGAACCAAATAAAACTCCTATCGCAATACCAGTAAAGGCACCGTGTCCTAATGAATCAGAAAAAAATGCCATTTTATTAGATACTACCATGGTACTCAAAAGACCAAACAAAGGCGTAACCAGCAAAATCGCCAAAAAAGCATGTTTCATAAACGTATGGGATGTCCACTCAAACGGCAGCAATACATTCATTACCTCATAGATTAAATCCATCAAATCTGACCTCCATTTTCACCTGTCAGCATTCCAAATATATGGCGCGTCCGGCTGTCATTAAATACTTCCTCAGGCGTTCCACTGGTAACAACGCCTTTATTAAGCAGCACTACCTGATCGGCATGGCGAGCTACCATATTTAAATCATGGGAAATAAGAATAATTGCCATATCCTCCTGGGCTCTTAGCTCAGATAAAATTTCATAAAAAAGCTCCAGCCCATTTTGATCGACTCCCGATACTGGTTCATCTAAGAGCAATAAATCAGGCATTGGATCTAGTGCCAAGGCCAAAAGCACGCGTTGCAGTTCCCCGCCTGAAAGCGCCCCTAAGCGTCTATCTATCAAATGCTCAGCATGAACCCTGGCCAAGCTTTTACTTACCCGCCACCGCCATTTTTTCTGTGGCCAAAGCCATACCGGCTTATTGGTAAGGCAAGCCATAAATATATCCATAACGCTGGTCGGCGCACTTACATCAAACCGCAAATACTGCGGTACATAACCAATAACTGGATGTCCCGTATGACGATTTTTAGCGTCAACATAATGCAGCTTGCCAGTATGCGGAACCTCGCCTAAAATAGCTTTTAACAAGGTACTCTTACCAGCGCCATTAGGTCCAATAATAGCTGTCAGCTGACCGCAATGAACATGCAAATTTACATGGTCAAATATGGTAAGACGACCAATTTTAACGGCAAAATCCTCTATTTTCGTGCAACATAGTTTAGCACAATCCTCACTAGAAGCTGCCCGATGATGCATAATATTTTTAAACAATAGAATCCGCTCCTTATATTTTAAGTAGTTAATTTTCTAAAGGCTCTGCTGCCAAGCCACAATCCAAGCAAAGCATAAATAACCAGCACTAATAATGACAATAATGAGATTTCACTACCAGTACCTAACCCACGCAATAAATAGCTGGTATGGGTAAGTGGCAATATTTCAATAAAATAACGCAATAAATCCGGCAAGGCATGCGTAGAAAAAAATGTGCCGCAAAGGAACGACATCGGAAGCAGTATATAGGTATTTACCTGTCCCATTTCCTCGTAGGTATTTATTTTCATCGCTGATAAAAAACCTATTTCAGCAAAAATTATGCAATTTAATATCAATACTATTATAAATAGCGGAGTTAAAGTTAAATGTGCTCCAAAAGCCATAGCTAAAAGCACGATAATCGCACTTGATATAAGCCCACGGAGAACCGCTGCCAGCACTTTGCCAATAACAAAAGCATCTGGCCAAATTGGGGCTATTATATACTCTTCCAAGCTTTTATGATAAATTCTTTCCGCATGTACCGGTGTAATGCTGTTGAAGCTTATATTCATCGAATTAAGCGCCATAATACCAGGCACTAAAAAATCCAGATAACTGCCAGAATTAACCTCTATACTGCGTCCCAAGCCCCAGCCAAAAGCCACTAGATAGAGCATTGGTGCCACCATGCGTGACAAAATAAACTTCGTCATCCGGCGTTTAAGCACGATAAAATCACGCCAAAAGACCGTCCAGATATCATCAAGATAATGCATCAAAGCCCCTCCCTGCGCCCTGTAAGCTCAATAAATACATCTTCCAGATTGGTATGGCGGATAAGGATGCTGCCATCACCAGCTTGCTGACCAGCAAATAAAGCTGCCTGGGCTTTGTCTGGAAAAAATTTATAATTGCGGCCATTTTCACCATTCCATTCCACTGTAAAACGACCTAGCTTATCACAAAACGACGCTGGTGTATCTAAAGCTATCAGCTTGCCACGATTTATAATCGCCACTCGATCGCATAAATTCTCAGCTTCTTCGATATAATGCGTAGTCAGAAAAATAGTTACCCCTTTTTGTGCTAAATTCCTGACTAAATCCCAAATTCGCCGGCGTACCTGTGGATCAAGTGCCACCGTTGGTTCATCTAAAAATAATATTTGCGGACGATGAATTAAAGCTCTAGCGATAAGCAGGCGCCTTTTCATACCACCGGATAAACGCCGTACGCCATCATTTACGACCTCACTTAATTCCATATAGCTAAGTAATTCATTTATTCGTTCACGACGCTTACTAGCCGAAAAATGATGCAATCTTGCATGAAGTTCCAGATTTTCACCTACCGTCAAATCCTGATCAAAATTAATATGCTGCGGTACTACTCCTATGATACTTTTAAGCTTAGCAGAACTTACCGCTATATCCCTGCCAGCATAAAGAATTTGTCCACTTGTTGGCTTACTTTGTAACGTCAGCATACGAATAGTCGTTGTCTTGCCTGCACCATTAGGTCCTAATAAACCAAAAACCTCGCCCTTGGCTATGTTAAGCGATAGATTGTTCACCGCTATCTTTTCTTTAAATTGACCATTTTTATCTTTATGAGGAAAAATTTTAACTAACGACTTAATTTCAATCACCAGCATCACTCCTTCAATACTAACGACAAATAATAATTCTCATGATATAATTTTAGCAAATGTGTCAAATTATGCTAGAATAAAATTTAGTAAACATGATTAGGAAGTGTAAATTTATGATCGATGAAAATGTAACCTTTACTCCAGCTGAAAAAAAACAGAAGCAACGTGAAATCCGTGCCTTGCAAAAGCGTATTAAAACCATGCATGATATTCGTGATAAAATGAATCGGGCACTATCTCATGTAACTGATGACAAATTGGATTTAGCCTTAACCCAAAAAAAGAATCTAAAGCTATTAAGCCATGAATACGATAAACTGGTTTTGGAAGTAAATTGTCTTTCTATGCTCGACGCAGCTCAGGTTTTAGAAGCTGAGTACAACTATATCCTGACAATTGGCAATATCCTTGAAACTACCCGCGAGCTAAAGAAAAATCAAGCCATTGATAATATAAACCGCGCAGCTTTAATCGATGGGCTTACTAAATTTTATGCTGGTTTGCGCAGTGAATTAACCGCGGCAGCTAGTGCAAACAAAGAAAAACCACAAGCGTAACCTATATCTGACCATAACCAAAAGCCTGTATCTGACATTAAATTAATATCAGATACAGGCTTTTTCGTATCTTCAAGACAAATTTTTCATATTTTAATTAGCAATTTAATCATTTTTATATCATTATTGACCTATTTGATAATCTTGTTTTGAGTATTTTAATAATATCACTTTTATTTTATACTCTAATCATTCTCATTGGAAAATACAAAAGCTATTAATATGAAAGAGGTTAGAAAAATGACAAAAGCTAATGAAGAAAACCGCTATCAGTTAAATAAAGAACTGGCTCAAATGTTAAAAGGCGGCGTTATTATGGACGTTACCACACCTGAGCAGGCAAAAATCGCCGAAGCTGCTGGTGCCTGCGCTGTTATGGCCCTTGAACGTATTCCAGCAGATATCCGTGCTGCTGGCGGCGTTGCCCGTATGAGCGACCCTGGTATGATTCGCGGTATTCAAGAAGCTGTATCCATTCCGGTTATGGCCAAATGCCGTATTGGTCACTTTGTCGAAGCCCAGCTGCTCGAAGCTATCGAAATTGACTACATTGATGAAAGTGAGGTTTTAACGCCAGCTGATGATATCTATCATATAAATAAACACGAATTTAAGGTTCCATTTGTCTGTGGCGCCCGTGATTTAGGTGAAGCCCTCCGCCGCATAAGTGAAGGTGCTTCGATGATTCGCACCAAAGGCGAGCCGGGAACAGGCGATGTCGTCCAGGCTGTCCATCACCTGCGGAAAATAAATGCTGAAATGGCTCGAGTTGCGTCTCTTAGAACTGATGAATTATTTGAAGCTGCTAAGGAATATCGTGTTCCAGTTGAGCTTATCGAGTATGTTCACGATCATAATAAACTCCCAGTAGTAAACTTTGCTGCTGGTGGTGTCGCTACGCCAGCTGACGCAGCCCTTATGATGCAGTTAGGTGCCGAAGGCGTTTTCGTTGGCTCTGGCATATTTAAATCCGGCAATCCAGAAAAGCGTGCGGCGGCTATCGTCCAAGCGGTTACGAACTTTAAAGATGCTAAACTTATCGCTAAGCTTTCAGAAAATCTTGGTGAAGCTATGGTTGGTATCAATGCTCAGGAAATAGAAATTTTAATGGCTGAACGCGGCAAATAAGAGGCGATTATTATGCAAAAAATTCCTCATATTGGTGTACTTGCTTTGCAAGGCGCGTTTATCGAGCATGAAAATATGTTAATGCGCTTAGGTGCCAGCTGTCATGAAATACGCAAATTAACTGACCTTGATAAACCGTTGGACGGGCTGGTTTTACCTGGTGGCGAAAGCACCGTGCAAAAAAAATTATTACACGATTTAGGTTTATTTAAACCATTGCAAGCAAAAATCCGGCAACATCTGCCAGTATTAGCTACTTGCGCCGGTCTCATTCTCTTAGCTGATGAAAGCGAAGGATGTGACACTGACGGCTTGCAAACGCTTCCTGTATGTATAAAGCGCAATGCCTATGGTCGTCAATTAGGCAGCTTTGCCACTAGCGGCATCATAAAAGGCTTACCTGATGAATCCGTGCCTTTTTCCATGCGCTTTATTAGAGCTCCTTATATCGCCAAAGTGCTCAATCCAAAGGTGAATATCCTAGCTACAGTTGATAAACATATAGTCGCTGTCAGCTATCAAAAGCAGTTAGCTTTGGCTTTCCATCCAGAATTAGGTGATGATTTACGTATTCACCAAGCTTTTTTAAATATGATCGACTAGCATAACGAAATCCCCGCCATCAAAACTGGCGGGGATTTCGTTATGCATTATTAATTTTAATTATTTTTCCAAAGCATTCCAAGCGTCTTCAGCACGCTGAGCATACAAATCGCGAATAGCTGCATTTTCACCAATACCATGAATATAAGCATCTACTTTATAGCCAGCTTTTTCCAAAATGGATTTATGCGAATCTGGCTCGCTGCCAGCCATATCGTTATTAGCATGGTCACCAGCAACCATCATGATTGGCATTAATGTAACATGCTTAATACCATTCTTTTTAAGTTTTGGCAATACCGTATCGAGACTTGGCCAGCCTTCTACTGTATAAATATACACATTTTTGTAACCCATTTCATCAAGCTTAGCCTGGATTACTGAATAATAAGCATTAGAAACCTGCGGCGTACCATGAGCCATGATTAAGATAGCATCCTGTTTCCCCTGTTTTGGGAACTGCGTAGCCATAGCCTTGATGGTTTCAGCTACATCATCAGCCTGATCCTCCTGACCTTGCCAATACATGAGCGGTGTACCTAAGGTCATTTTCTTAAACTGATCCTTATAATTTTGATATACACCCATATCATAGTTGTATTCCATACCTGGTATTACATCGAGTGACGTTAAAGCTACCCGCGTATACCCTTCTTTTTTCAGCTGCTCCAGTGCTTCTTCTGGTGTCGGATAAGTTATACCTTCATTTTTCTTAACACGATTGATGATGATATGCGAAGTATAAGCTGTAACTACTTTAGTGTTAGGATGCTTAGCTTGAATTTCTTTAACTGTAGCATCAATAGTTTTTTCACGAGTATCTTTAAAGGTAGTACCGAAGGTCATAACTACGATAGCATCTTTATTGGCTAAATTAGCCATATCTTTATTTTCATTTACCAGAACACCAATCTCTGAGGCTGCTTTCAAAGCCTTAGTTGGTGCTTTTACCTCAGAATTAAGCTGATAAGCTGCTTCTGTTGCTGGCTGATAAAATCCCATTGCCATACCGCAGGTAATTGATGCTGCTAAAATTTTTTGCCATTTCTTCATTTGATTATACCTCCTATACGAAAAAAACATAAAAAAACGCCCTTTTGCTAAGCAAAATGACGTTAATTTCCCTAAAAAACACTACGAAGCGCTCTAGAAAAATCGCCTTCCCATCGCTCGCAGGTCCAACACTTTCCCAAAGTGCAACGGTGATTGTCAAGCAGGCAGTTCTCCTGACTAGGTTCATTGCTTGGCTACGCCTTCCCAAAGATTTCTCCTCAGTGACTTAACTCTGCAGCCTTGCTCCCCTTACAGTGGCGGGACCGTGCTGGTTTCACACCAGCTTCTCTTTTCAGCAGCTGTACTACCACAGCTGACACCTGCTCCTTTTATTAAATTGCCAAGATTTCAAAAACCATGCTAATAAATTATAACGCTACTATTCGAGTTTTGTCAAAAAACAACACTTTACACCCGAAACGCAATTTAGTCTCTTTCTGAACCATTTTCATTATCAACTACACCGCGCAAGCGCCTGTTTATTGAGCTAAGTCCTCGATAAATCGTATTAATATCTAATTCATCGCCCCGATTTTCCATGTATTTCTCAAGCTTACGCTTTACTCGTTGCAAAGCATTGTCGATTGATTTTACATGCCTTCCCAAATCAGCAGCTATTTCCTGATATGACTTGCCATCAAGATAACTCATAAGGACTCGCCATTCTAAATCTGACAAAATCTCTTCCATCTTTTTTTCGATGTCAGCAAATTCCTCACGGCTTATTACTAATTCCTCTGGATCAGATATCTTGCCACCTGACAGCACATCCATCAAGGTTCTATCTGAGTCTTCATCATAAATAGGCTTGTTTAATGATATATACGAATTAAGCGGTATATGCTTTTGCCGTGTTGCGGTCTTGATAGCTGTTATTATCTGACGAGTAACACAAAGCTCAGCAAAGGCTCGAAACGATGACAATTTATCATTTCTAAAATCGCGAATAGCCTTATAAAAGCCAATCATACCTTCTTGAATTATATCCTCGCGATCAGCACCTATCAAAAAATATGACCGTGCTTTCGCTCGGACAAAATTGCGATATTTATTGATAAGATATTCTAAAGCCAGCTCATCATCGTTATCTTTAATAGCAAGGAGAATCTCTTCGTCAGTAAGATTAGTAAAATCACTATATAATTCTTCATTGAAACGTTCATCTGCATTTGGCTCTGGTTCCATCAAACGTTCTCCTTTACTGAAACGCATCTGTTTTCTTGATTTACAATATACGCCTTGATATGCATGATTATACAACTTTTAATGCTAAAGCGTCAAGGATGCAGCCAGTCTCAACTTTGCTGTTTGCGCAGCCAGTCAAGTTTTTTTACCATTTCTGCATCCAAACGTTCCTGCACATCTAATCTGGCAACTGTAGGCGAAGTATGGCCAACGAATTCAGCTGTAAGCTGTTTTTTCGTCCGGCGTACCATCTTGCGAAATTCGAGTGATGGTATTCTGCAAGCACCAGCCCCTAATATTACACTTTGCTCAGCTCCATCTGAGGTAACTACATATACCTCTTTGCCAGCCCGCACCAGCTCGTATGCCAAACGCTCGATACAGCTGTCAGCGGTCTCACCACTGCCTGTATAAATTAAGTTCAAGTGTTTATTTATCTTTTCACGGTGCTCATCATTATCCGTAAACATCGCATCAAAGACAATAACCATATTATACTTTTCATAAGCACCGTATTCACTCAAAATACTAACCAGGGTATCGCGAGCCTCAGCCAAATCTGCGGACATTTTTTTTAATTCCGGCCAGCAATTTATGACATTATAACCATCAATAAGGTAATACTCCCATTTTTTCTTACCCATTACCAGCTTTCCTTTCGTTATTTGCCCGATTTTTTTTGTAACCGCTGCCGCATTGATTCATACATTAGTATGGAGCCAGCTACCGAAGCATTCAAGGAATTTATCTTGCCTACCATCGGCATTTTAACGATAAAATCACATTGCTCTTTAGTAAGCCGGCTCATTCCATGCCCTTCACTGCCAACTACCAGCACTAATGGACCAGTTAAATCCGCTTCATAGTAGTTTTGACTGCCATCCATATCTGCACCAGCTACCCAAAAGCCTTTATCCTTTAATTTACGCAGCGTCTGCGCGATGTTGCCAATACGGGCTACGGGCACATATTCTACGGCTCCAGCTGATGTCTTGGCAACCGTTGCCGTTAAGGGAACGCTACGACGTTTTGGTATCAGCACTCCATGTACACCAGTAGCATCAGCAGTTCGCAAAAGTGCTCCTAAATTATGCGGATCTTCCAATTCATCAAGCAATAATAAAAACGGTGCCTCGCCCTTAGTTTCGGCAGCCTGCAATATCGTCTCAAGGTCACTATAAGCTACTGGCGCTACATACGCCAATACACCTTGATGACGCAGTCCGCCAGCAATGCCTTCTATTTTCGACCGCTCAACAAACTGAATAACTATCCCCTGCTCTTTAGCTAGTGAAATAACTTCTTTAACTGAGCCTTCTTTGTCGCCATCAGCTATCAAAAGTTTATTTATTCCCCGTCCAGAGCGGATAGCTTCGATAACCGCATTACGTCCGATTAATACATCTTCCGGCAGTTCTGTATTGATACTGGTACAGGCTTTTTTCTGATTTTGACTGTTTTTATCAACCGGCTTACGATTACTGCCTTGCGTACGCCTACGATTTTTATGATTCATATTACTGCGTTCTTTCATTTTTTAATCCTCACGCAATTTTATCATCTCAGCAAACTTGCCACAGGTCATATCGCCCTCCGGACAGCGTCCGGTATTGACACAACTAGCGCCAGCATTAGCGAAAAGCGTTGGCGCAACTTTTTTTACCTCAGCTAGCATCTTGTTAGCCATATCCCGTATTTCCCACTGCGCCCGATTACAGCAGCGCAAGTTAAAGAAATGCAGTAATGAACGCGCATTCATAGTGACCATTATTTTAGTTTCAGCTGCATTAGCTAAAACATAACGGGCATCTTCTTTCGGAATATCCATATCCGTGAGCTCATCATAAACCTGACGAATATTTTCCATTAAATCCGTAAATTTTTTATTAGCAGCTGAATTAGCGGCAATAGTCGGCGGGGTAATATACTCAAACCCATGCGATGCCACGTAACGCTGTGACTGCTGGTCATAGGAAGCTATTCTATGCCTTACCAGCTGATGCGTCAGCACTCTGCTAACGCCCTCAATCCCAAAGGTAAAGGAAACATGCTCTATCGTTGAGGCATGTCCTAACTTTACCATTTTGCGAACCATTTCCTTTACCTTAGCTTCGCTAAGTTTTTCCGCCAGCTCTTCAGCTCCTATTGGCGAATAACAAAGTCTTGCGGCCATAGCCACTACTCGTTCCGGCTCTGGCGTATGTTCTAATAATTTTACTTTTATCACTTACTACTGCTACTAAAAATATAGACAAATGTATCTATACTAGATGTTTCGCCACAGTCTCACGATTTGCAGTTCCTTATTCATCGTGTATGCTTTGGTTAAATCCTAAGAC
>ERZ1034680.77-NODE-77-length-75692-cov-41.753547_pt1 | contig 75692 bp, 64 predicted proteins | sample MGYA00520639_ERZ1034680 | MGnify/ENA primary metagenome ERZ1034680 (study PRJEB33766, sample SAMN09781760) | gut metagenome | biome: gut microbiome | host: Homo sapiens | place: Madagascar | study: EMG produced TPA metagenomics assembly of the PRJNA485056 data set...
CGCGACCCCCACCTTGGCAAGGTGGTGCTCTACCACTGAGCTATTTCCGCATATTTTTATCAACTAACAGTTAACCACTGTCTCGCTGACTGACAAAATATATTTTAACCATTTTACGTTCAGCTGTCAACACTTTTTTTTAAATTTTTATAAAAAAAAAGTAAAAAATTTAATTAATGCACATAACTCTGTTATTTATACACAAAATAACAGAGTTATCCCCATAAATGTGAATAACTCTGTGGATAACTTGCTGGATATTTTAATATTTATTGAACCACGTTTGAATTTCTTCTTTATCCTTACCTTGCACTAAAGCCAGCTGCAATAAAATTCTTGCCTTGGCAGGATTTAACGTATTGCCTTCAATAAAACCAGCTTCATTATAAGACTCTTCCGCACTAGCAACACAGCCTCGCGGACAACGCGTACTACGGACAACCATTATGCCTGTTTGCACTGCCTTTTTTAGTTCCATTTCCACTTGTTTAGGAATACTGCCATTGCCCATGCCAGCGTAAATAATACCTCTAAAACCGCTAGCAATTGCGGCCTGCACCATTTGACCATTATCACCAGCATAAGCATACAATATGCACACAGCTGGAAGCTTGGTTATCTTTTTTATTTTATTTAAATCAATTGGTAAATTTTCATATACTGTCTGACGCAAAAAATTTACCTTGCCATCATTTATATCACCTAATGAACCAAAATTAGGTGATATAAACGTATCTACAGCCATAGTATGGCTCTTTATAGCATCATGGGCACCATCAATATGATTATTCATCACAATAAGCACGCCTTGACCTAACGTTTTATCATTTATAGCTACCCGAACTGCATCTAATAAATTAAGCGGACCATCCGCACTTATAGCAGTGGCTGGTCGCATAGCACCAGTAAGCACTACTGGTTTTTTACTGCTTATAAGCAAACTAAGCAAATAGGCAGTTTCTTCCATCGTATCAGTACCATGCGTAATAACTATACCATCAACACTATCACTAGCCAAAAGTTCCTGACAACGATATACCAGTTTTAACTGCAAGTCCTGAGTTATATCCTTACTATCAATAGCTGCCAATTCTTCACCAGAAACATCCGCTATGTTTTTTACCTCTGGAACTGCAGCTAGCAGCTCATTTATTCCAATAGCACCAGCTGCATAACCAGTTGTTGCGGTTTCAGCTGCCGCACTCCCCGCGATAGTCCCACCAGTTGCAATAATAAAAATATGCTTTTTCTTCATAACTGTCCACATCCTTTTAGTTAACGATTTAACATTATTCTGTTATATTATTATAAGTAGTTATATATTTAATTTAAAGGGAGTTTTTTTATGTCCGATGAAAAAAATAACAACAATATTCAGCCGCATGGCGTCGAACAGCAAATAAAAATGAATTTGGTAAAAATGATTCATAGCGGTGAAAATCCTTTTGATATCATCTACTATATAGCCAAAGAACTAGAAAAAGTCTCCGACGAACCTGGTTATGCCAAGTACGTCGAAGACCAGCTGCGAACAGTTTATGGTTTTGCCCTAAAGCATGTAAAACCAATGCAAGATGAATTAGCTGAAGTTGAAGCCCGCTTAAAACGCATTGAAAAATCATACGAAAATCCTGAATTTACCGAAGAAGAACATATTCGCATCGGCTTTGCTATCAATAGACATAAAAAAAATATCGACAGGCTAAAAGCCATGATAAAAAAAGCCCAAGCAGAAAACGCCGAGCTTAATTTGCATAAAATATAATATAAATTACCCCCGTCTGCATAAGCATTCGGGGGTAATTTATTGCCATCAGAACGTATGTAAGCCTACAATATAATTTTCAGCACCAAACTAAACAAATCATTGTTTCTTAAATACTGATTTAGGCATTTTGCATACCGGACAAATAAAATCATCCGCTTCCTGATTTAAATCACCTTCGTAAATATATCCGCAAACAGAACATACCCAAATGTTTTTCTGTTCTTCTGGTGCTTGATAAGTAGGTGCATTTTTAGGTGCTTTTCCTTTGATAACCTCATGATAGTATTTATAGGTCATCGGTGGGTTTCCCTGTCCAGTTTCAGCACCAATCACGCGCGCCAAAATAATATAGTGCGTTGCTACCTCATGCATAGCAATGACTTCGGCAATAATCCATCCAGCCGCATTGCTAGTCACGATAGGCATATTTTCACAAAGTTTCCAATCAAACAGATTGTCAAATTTAGCTGTATCACGACCAGAGGTAAACCCCAATTTAGCTATAACATTAGGGTTGGTCTGTTCCGACAATATTGAAATCGCAAAACGACCAGTACTTTTGATAGCTTCATACGTATAATTAGCTTTATTCATACTTACTGCAATTACAGGATCATCGCTTGTAATCTGCACAACTGTATTAACTATACAGCCGGTTGGACGATTATGAATCTCATCATGTACTCCAATTGCATACATACCATACGTTAACGACCACAATACTTTTTTGTTCAGTTCCATTTATTTTCCCTCCAATCTCAAAAGCTTTTATATATCAGTTAAAATTATTATATTTTAACTGATATATAAAAAATCATTAATTTGCTTTTCCATAAGCTCACCAATATCAGAATCAGCCTGCCAGACCTTGGTCCATTCAACAGTTCTAGCGATAGCTTCATCAATATGCCATTTGGGTTGCCAGCCTAAAACAGCTTTTATTTTTGAGCAATCAAGCTTCAAAAAATTTGCCTCATGTGGTAATTCAACACTGACATCTCGCCATGTTACGTCCCCCCATCTATCACAAAACAATTTTACTAAATTGCCCGTAGTAAGGCAGTCGCACTCATCAGGACCAACATTGTAGCAGCCAGCCAACGCCGCATTTTCATATTGTTTTGCTGCGAGCAGCATATAAGCAAAAACAGGCTCTAATACATGCTGATAAGGTCTTATTGAATATGGATTACGTACCTCTATTATTTTTTTAGCCAACGCTGCTCGAATACAGTCTGGTATGATACGATTAGGTGAAAAGTCGCCGCCACCTATTACATTGCCAGCCCGGGCTGTAGAAATTGCTGCCTTGCCATCAGCAAAAAAACTTTTTTTATAACTATGCGTCACCAGCTCTGAACAGCTTTTGCTATTTGAATAGGGATCATAACCGTCCAACGGTTCATCTTCACGATATCCCCATACCCATTCCTTATTTTCATATACCTTATCTGTCGTAACATTAACAAAAGATTTTACGCTATCAGTCTGTCTTATACATTCTAAAACATTTACTGTTCCTATTACATTGGTACTGTAAGTTCCAACCGGATCGCGATAACTCTCCAGAACTATTGGCTGAGCTGCTAAATGGAACACGATCTCTGGCTTAGTCATGGAAAAAGTATGCTGCAGCAATTTAAGATCGCGAATGTCACCTATAATTGAAGTCATATTGCTCTTGACTCCAGAATTGCAAAATACAGCATCGCCTTCCTTCGTTGGCGAAGGCAAGGAAAAACCTGTCACCTTAGCACCAAACATCTCCAGCATTTTACATAACCAAATTCCTTTAAAGCCAGTATGTCCAGTTACTAAAACTCGTTTGTTTTTATAAAAATCCGGTCTAAAACTCATTTATCCCACACTTTCCAAGGGGCTCTTTGCCATGGTTTCATAAATTTTATAGTTTTGGCAAACGAACATTATGAGACTAAATACGAACGCAGATTGCATAAATGAAAAAATATTTTTTCATTTATGCTTCAACTAAATTACAACCAGAAAAGCCAGCCGCCCCTGTTACAATACATTTTTTCATACCATTACCACATACATATTAATTTACTGAACTTTTTATTACATCTATCATATAATCTAATTTTTTATCAGTCATACCTGGATAAACGCCTATCCAAAAAGTATCTCGCATAATTCTATCAGTATTGTTAAGCTCACCTACTACTCGATAAGCTGTTTTATCATGTCGCAGTTCATCAAAGCAAGGATGTTTAATTATATTGCCAGCAAATAGCATTCTGGTTTGTACACCATGTTTTTCAAGATACCTTACTACCTGTTCCCTATCAATACCTTCCCTGCAAGTCAGCAAGAATCCAAACCAGCTAGGCTTAGAATTTGGACATGGCTCCGGCAAAATAAACTTATCCGCAATAGATTGCAAACCGACCAGCAATTTAGCAAAATTATGCTGACGGCGTTCAACAAACGCCGGGAATTTTTTTAACTGTGCTACACCAATTGCTGCCTGCATATCAGTAACTTTTAGATTATAACCAAAGTGTGAATAAACATATTTATGATCATATCCTGGCGGCAACTCACCATACTGCCCATCAAACCTGTGACCACAAAAATTATCATGACCAGATGGACAAACACAATCACGCCCCCAATCACGCATTGAACGAATAATCCGGTGAAGCTTTGCATTATTGGTATATACAGCACCACCTTCCCCCATAGTCATATGATGGGGCGGATAAAAACTCGAGGTTCCAATATCACCAATCGTTCCTGTAAATTTATCTTCACCATCTATATCATATATAGATCCTAATGCATCACAATTATCTTCGATAAGCCATAAATTATGTTTATCACAAAAATCCTTAACCTCTTTCAAATCAAAAGGATTTCCTAATGTATGTGCCAGCATAACCGCCTTGGTTTTTGATGAAAATGCTTCTTCCAATTTATTTACGTCAATATTATACTGAGGAATCGTTACGTCAACAAATACTGGAACTGCTCCATACTGTATTATCGGAGCCATAGTGGTCGGAAAACCTGCCGCAACGGTGATAATTTCATCACCACGCTTAACTTGACGCTCACCTAACAATGGCGATGTCAAACTCATAAATGCTAATAAATTAGCTGAAGAACCAGAATTTACTACTGAAACATGATTTACGCCAAGATATTTACCTAAATTTTTTTCAAATTCATCTACATATCGACCTGCCGTAAGCCAAAACTCCAATGCACTGTCTACCAAATTACACATTTCTTCATGATCATATACCCTTGATGCATACGGTATCCTGTCCCCTGGACTAAATTCTTTATCTTGATTATGGTAATTATCACAATATTCCTTCACCAACTGCAATATTTTATCATGCATTTCCTGCTGATTCATTCATCAATCCCCCATATAAGTCAATATTCCATTCTTCTTAAATATTATTATACTTCATAACATTGCATATAGACAATGTATACTCTATAGCTGCCATAGCTTTGCTAAACAGCAAGCATAAAAATCCCTTCCTCCATCTGATATAATATTATCTCACGAAAAACTCAAAACCAATTTGATTTGATAATAACAACTATTTATGAAAGTGTTAATTTGCGAGAAAATATTGACGAAAAACATTGTATTTTCGTCATATTATGACGTACAATATAGCTAACAGAAATTAAGGCAATTATCCAGTATCACCCCAGCTAAAAAGCTCAATCCTACTTACATAAACTAATGAGGAGATGAAAAAATGTCAAATAAAGACATACTTGCATTAGACGTTAATGAATTCAATTACAATCCATTAAATGATGTATTGTTTAAGTTTATATTTGGTCGAGAGGAACGAAAACATATAACCATCGATTTTCTTAATGCCGTATTAGAAGGCTATTTGCCAAATGAAATTAAGGATTTGAGCTTTAGTCAGTCAGAATTAATACCTGATAACACTTTGGATAAATTAGGCCGAGTAGATGTTGCCTGTGTGCTCGATTCTGGTGAACAGGTAGATATCGAAGTACAGGTTATCAATCAACACAACATGAAACGGCGAACACTTTTTTACTGGTCACGGATGTACCTGCTTTCCCTGCCAGCTGGCGGGTTATATCAAAACCTAAAGCCGGCAATAACAATAAATTTATTAAGCTACAATGCTCTGCCACAAGAAGAACCTCATTCTATGTACAGTATATACAATATGAAAACCGGAGACAGGCTTAATCGAGATATGGAGCTGCATTTTATCGAAATACCTAAATATCGTAATGATGGCAAAAAAGCCAAATATATGACTCGTATGGAAAAATGGTTAAATTATTTTACTAATAAAATGACGGAACAAGAAAAGGAGGAACTAGCAATGAGTGACGCAGCTATAAGTAATGCTATGGAGGCAGCACGGCAATTTTTGGCTAGTACCGAAGAGCGCCGTCAGTACTTAAATCGAGAAATGACCATAATGGATTATAACTCTTTAATGGAATCAAGCCACCAGCAAGGACTTGAACAAGGACTAAAAAAAGGGCTTGAACAGGGACTAAAAAAAGGTATTGAAAAAGGTATTGAACAGGGACTGGAAAAAGGCGAATCACGTATGATAAAGCTAATACATAGCCTAATGCAAGATGGTAAAAATGACTTAATTGCTGAGGTAATCGCTAATCAAACTCTTAGAAATGAATACTATAACAAATATGGTATATAATACGGCCCAATACTTAATGCAACCCAAAACTTAATCCTGTTGATATAGGCTAATTAGGAGATGAAAAAATGTCAAATAAAGACATACTTGCATTAGACGTTAATGAATTCAATTACAATCCATTAAATGATGTATTGTTTAAGTTTATATTTGGTCGAGAGGAACGAAAACATATAACCATCGATTTTCTTAATGCCGTATTAGAAGGCTATTTGCCAAATGAAATTAAGGATTTGAGCTTTAGTCAGTCAGAATTAATACCTGATAACACTTTGGATAAATTAGGCCGAGTAGATGTTGCCTGTGTGCTCGATTCTGGTGAACAGGTAGATATCGAAGTACAGGTTATCAATCAACACAACATGAAACGGCGAACACTTTTTTACTGGTCACGGATGTACCTGCTTTCCCTGCCAGCTGGCGGGTTATATCAAAACCTAAAGCCGGCAATAACAATAAATTTATTAAGCTACAATGCTCTGCCACAAGAAGAACCTCATTCTATGTACAGTATATACAATATGAAAACCGGAGACAGGCTTAATCGAGATATGGAGCTGCATTTTATCGAAATACCTAAATATCGTAATGATGGCAAAAAAGCCAAATATATGACTCGTATGGAAAAATGGTTAAATTATTTTACTAATAAAATGACGGAACAAGAAAAGGAGGAACTAGCAATGAGTGACGCAGCTATAAGTAATGCTATGGAGGCAGCACGGCAATTTTTGGCTAGTACCGAAGAGCGCCGTCAGTACTTAAATCGAGAAATGACCATAATGGATTATAACTCTTTAATGGAATCAAGCCACCAGCAAGGACTTGAACAGGGACTTAAAAAAGGTATTGAACAGGGACTGGAAAAAGGCGAATCACGTATGATAAAGCTAATACATAGCCTAATGCAAGATGGTAAAAATGACTTAATTGCTGAGGTAATCGCTAATCAAACTCTCAGAAATGAATACTATAACAAATATGGTATATAATAATTAATGGGTCATTTGTAAAATTAACTTGAACAGTTAATCAGCGCTCTCCCAGTCCAATGGGGTGATTTGCTCGCCCCTATAGGTAGCTAAATACAGGTCAGCGTCTAAAGACGCTGACCTTATCTTTATTCATAAGCGCTCAATAATGAATTTTATACTATAACACAAAACACATTAAGCAAAAGCTGGGTTGGTTTAAGTCCGGTCAAATATCGTCTAACCAATGCAGCATAAGAAAAAAGTACATCAGCATGATAACTACTACGCTTAGGTCTAACTTTATGGGTTCACTTCATATCTATAACTCCCACAACATTACACCTAGTATCTCCATTCTTCTTTTATATAGCCGCTATAATACCAACAAATGAGTGCAAATGAAGTCAAAATCCTTATCTAGCGTTATTATGAATCCTTATTGTAATAATCGAATATGTTCTACTATAGGTATAATGCCACAAAAACTTAAGCTATATTATGCTTTGCTTAGAGCAACAGCATAATATATTTTCTTGTAAAAAATGTGTCACTAAATTTGACAATTTCATCAGCAAGAGTTCATCGTGATTTCAAAGACGCTGAAAGCAATTTATTACGAATATTTGATATTGATTAAAAGATGTAATTGCGCTTAACATTAACAGGTGAGTTTACACATAAATATTGACACAATCGATTATTCTATATGGAATTATTGATGCTAAAGGAGCAACTTGATTTATACAACATCATTCCTCGATGATGTTTATTCTATTGACAATATTTCTTGAGTATACTTTAACTAGCAATTTACATTTATATTCTATCTACAATATTCTCATATTCCCTAATAGTCAATAAATGCAAATCTCGTTCCGAACGTATAGCATTATCCAAATGTACTGGCCATTTAATAGCCAATTCATCATCATCTATTAATATGCCTGTATCAGTTTTTTTATCATAAGCACCATCACACTGATACAACATTATTGTATTATCTTCTAATGCAGCAAATCCATGAGCAAATCCTTCGGGGATATATATACTCTTGTGATTATCACCACTTAACTCTACACCTGTCCATTGTTTATAAGTACTGCTGTCTCTCCTTAAATCAACTATACAATCCCAAGCCTTTCCATGCAATACAGAAACCAGCTTTGTCTGTGGATGATTTATTTGAAAATGCATCCCCCGTACCACATTTTGGGCAGATACTGAAACAAAGCTTTCCTGCAATTTGAAATTTATCCCTGCTTTAGCAAAAATTTCCTTTTCAAACAACTTGGAAAAACATCCTCGCAAATCACCAGCATAAAAATTAGAAATTATATATGCACCATCTAAATTTAGCTGCTCAAATGAAAAATCAGACATTTCCCTGCTCCTTTAACCAATCGGCTGTTTTTCTTATTCCTGTTGCAAAATCAACTTTAGTAACGAATCCCGTATCCTGCTTCAGAGTGTTCAAATCAAATTCATCATAGGATAACGACACACCACAAAAGGGAATTTCTCCCACTCCAATATCTAAGTCTGGATTGACTGCATCTCTCATTTCATATAAAAAATCCTTTAATTTTTTAGGAGCAGGATTGCCTATGTAATATGTTCTGTTGTTTACACCACTATTACCAATAGCTAAAAATGCCTCAACAGCATCATCAATATAAATAAAATCATACAACTGTTCGCCTAATGAGAATGCACAATGTTCACTGTTCAGCATCTTTCTGATACTTGTATTGATCAATCTAGCACTACATTCTCCCGGTCCATAAATATTGGAAATTACAGCCCGTATATAGACAATGCCAAAATCATTCGCTATTGTCCTTGTCATATAATCTGCAGATAATTTAGCGGTAGAATACAAAGTGCTTTTTGCTGGTATACTATCTGTCTGCATATAAGCATAAATTTCATATTCCATAATACTAGCCGCAAAAACAAATCGTTCGCAGCCAATATCACTGCAAGCCTTAACGGCATCGCACGCCGCCTTGATATTAGCAAGCTGCGTATTAACATCCCCGCGCAACTCTCCAGAAGTCCCTGCCCATGCCAAATGATAAAATACATCAATTTTTCTAATGCCACGCAATAAATCCGATAACTTATCATATTCTGATAATGCGCAATAAACAATTTTCACATGTGGAATATTTTTTACATTATTATCATTTTTATTCACAATAGCTATGACATTCATCCCCAGCCTAGCTAATTTGCGACAAAGTGCTGTACCTAAAAAGCCATTAGCCCCCGTAACTACAACATAATTATCTTTGTTCATCTTTCTCACACCAAAACAGCTTATATGAAGCTTTTAACAAATAAAACATACATAGTACTATGACATACTTATCGTATCAACGCTTTATTACTTTTCCAAAATTACCCATTACTGGCATAAGCAATTTCATCTTCTATATTCCCCATACTTTCCACGGTGGATTTCCTGCATTCCAAAGATTTTCCAAACGAATTTTATCACGCAACGTATCCATACATTGCCAAAAACCTTCATGTCTGTATGCCATAACTTCGCCATTTTTAGTCAAGTTTATCATAGGCTCAGCTTCAAGCATAACATTATCGCCTAAATAGTCAAATACCCCCGGTTCCATAACCATAAAACCACTATTAATATAACCTACATCACTTTGACTTTTTTCTCTAAAGCTCTTTACCTCATTACCACACAAATCCAAAAAACCGAATCTGCTTTCTGGTTTAGTAGCCGTAAGTGTACATAATTTTTTATGTTTTATATGAAATTCCAACAATTTATCTATATTAATATCAGCTACACCATCTCCATAAGTTAGCATAAAACGCTCTTTACCAATATATGATTCTATCATCTTTATTCTTTTTCCAGTCAAAGTATCATAGCCGGTATCTACGACTGTAACTTTCCATGGTTCAGCATGATTCTGCGAAGTCCTGAAACTTTCCTTACTCTGAAAATCAAAGGTTATATCACTATGATACATGGCATATCTATAAAAATAATCCTTTATCATATGCTGTTTATATCCGGCACAAACTATAAATTCATTAAATCCATAATGTTCATATATTTTCATAATATGCCACAAAATAGGTTCTCCGCCTATCTCAACCATAGGCTTAGGACGTACCATAGATTCTTCACTTATACGCGTTCCTCGGCCACCAGCCAAAATTACAACCTTCATGTAACAATATTCCCCTTTCCTTGATTCTGCAAATATGCTGCCATGCGCTGCAATTTCTCATCATCCGCATAATAATGCAAATACTGATATACCGATCCCTTATATTCCCCATAAAATATAGGATTGATATTATCTACTGATCTATTATTATTTACAGCTTCATAAATTTTATTTCCGTCTGCCTGAGCAAAATACATAAATGCTTCAAAACCATCTTTACCGAGAATATTAGTATAATCATAAATTTTCTTGCTTTCTCTAATAACATTTGCACAAATAGTATAATATCTGTTCATATTATTTTTCAATGAATATTCGTTTATAACATATTCCCTAGCAGACTTTCCAAGCCTTGCCGCATTTTTTTCTTTCCGTAAATATTTAATTCTTTGCTTAAAATCATCAATAGTAGTTACAATATAACCGCTTACATCATTTTGTACAATATTTTCCTCAACATTGTTATTTAGAACTACAATTGGTAATCCATATGCCATGGCTTCCAGCAGGGCATTTTCAGTCGTTGCATAATTATCTGCTGCCAACAGATACGCAAATACATCAAATCGTCTCATATAATCATCTATTCTTCTGACATATCCGGGTAAATCAAAATATTTCTGCAAATTTCTGTCAATAATTTCCTGCTTAATCACATCACTAATATGCCCTAGCATACAAAACTTTATTTCCGGAATATCATCAATCAAGACACTATAATAATCCAAAAATCTTCTATTTATTTTTGCATAATCAATTGTTCCCACATAACCTACAACAAACGTATCCCCACACACATATTCTTCTTTTGGTTTAATACTGGCGGGAATAAAATTACCCATACCATAAACCACCTCAGATATATCTTTAATAGTATTGTACTCATATTCGCTCCATAAACAATTTTTATACGAATATCCTGTAGTAAACATAACCGCTGCAAAGCACTGCAAAAAATCAGCAGGCAAATATGGATAGCTGCATCCATTAATATGATTCCATATTATACATCGACATGGTATCTTTGGAAAATTTTGCAAACACTTTGCCATCAATGGATGTCCCCACCAATTAACAATTACTATATCTGCATCATGAATCAGTTTTTCCAACTGATGAGCCTTCGGTATAATATGTACTGAAATTCCTTGTTTACTGATTCTATTAACATAAAAATAATCACTCGGCATCTCTAGTAAGACAACAGCATTATCGTATTCATCCTGACTGCTTATGCACAAACCACTTATTGCTTTGCCTACGCCACCGCCCATGTGTACCGCTATATGTAATATTTTTTTCATGACAAAAATCCCTATAAGCCACTTACTATAGTTTTCAAACCTAATACATCTTCCACTTTTTTTCCCATAATTGCTTCCAGTTCCCTTTTTAATTCAAAGCATCGTTGCCAGCGTTTTATTGTATTTTGTGTATCAAAACCATACCGCATCACAATATCTACTAGCCTTACCTCCAATGCCACAATACCATCTGATGTAGCGATATTATCACAAAACTGAATCAATTTATCATAATAATTATAGTTACAAGACGCAAGATATTGTTCTAAAAAAATATAATCTTCTTTTGTACAATCCCATAAGCCTGTCACAGATTTTACATCTTGCACAGGAAACGAATGCGTCAGGCACACTCTGGCAGCATCTTCATATCCTTGCTCTTTCAAAAAATAATACCCTTGCAGAGCATGATTTATTTTCATATCACCAAACCTGCGCCCAATATCATGTACATATCCCATAGCAATGGCAACATCTTCTGATACCATTCCACGCATATGCGAAGCAAGCTGTCCGGCAGCTTGACCGACATACACAGAATGACTTATCCATTTACCATCATTCATTACGCTGGCATCCATTAAATATTGATATGCTTTTGTTGATGTTAGTATCATACGATATATTTTATAAATCTATTAAATCAAGAATACTGTATATATTCTTGACGCACTTATATTCCTGTTGAATCTGCTTCCTAATGGTATCTACTGCAGAAATAACAGGTATAACAACCGTGTCAATATTTTCCTTTTTAATAACCTCCGGCGACTGCACAGTCTTTGTATAAGGAGCATCCGTCCCCCCCCTAGATTCAAAAAGCAGTTGCGCTCCTTGTTTCGTTTTGGCAATGTCCACAATAAAACAATTATCATTTTTTAATACTGCGTCCAAATGTTCGACAAAATTAGCGAAATAATCGTTAATCCCCCAAAAGGCAACTTTGCCATAATCAGTTAAAAGTTTTTCTGTATTTTTATTAACAGAAATCGTCATTTCCTTCAATATTGGCAGTTTATGTTTTTTTCCGCACTTTGAACAGCTAAGCACATTACGTGTAAAGAAGCGTACATTCTCCCATGTATTCTTTTGTCCGCAAGCAGTACAATGAGCCGTAAAAGTAATAGATTTTCTATTTTTGTCAAAACTAATATCTGTTATATTCTCAGGTTCAACAAAAGTACTTTGGGGCAAATCTACGACCTGTTTTGCTAACCAATTAACTTCCTCTTGAGACATTTTAGACAGATTAACTACAGGGCAGCCATCCTTTACAAACTGCACTTCATCCTTGATTATGCCTTTCTTTACAGCATATTTATAAAGAGGCGTACCAGGATAAGCAGAAATAAAATTCAGTGAAAGCGCATACTCTGGATGTTCCTTCCACCAGTTCAGCGTATTATTAGCCGTTTCTAAAGTTTCTTCCTTATCACCAAAAATAAATCCCCCCTGTATTTGAATGCCATGCTTATATACTAAAGCCAATGCTTTTTCCGTCTGTTCAATAGTTATTTTTTTATTCATGCTCTTTAAAATTCGATTGTCCGCACTTTCAATGCCAAATCCCATCGTCACACAATTCCCATCTTTAAGAAGCTGCACCATTTCTTCTGTTATATCAGATACACGGAACTGTGCCATCCACTTTATATGATACGGTTTGATACGCTGACAAAACTCTCTTACCCTATCAATATTATATGCAAACAACTCATCTGAAACAAAAATATATTTTACATTATATTTGCCTACCAATATATCAAGCTCTTTAAAGAAATTATCCAAAGAACGCTTCCTATAATGACTGCCGCTCGTGTGAAAGCAAAATGAACATTGAAATGGACATGATCGACTAGAACTCATTGTAATGGCATGATCATCATTAATCCCTAAAAGATTAGGCATTTTTTCCATAATTTTATTGAATCCAAATCCATCATAATCTGGAAAAGGAACAGTATCTAAATCTTTTATTTCTTTTCTAGGCGCTGTATACTTAAAATCTCCATTACCATCCCAATATATAAGACCGTTAACATCATCTATACTGCCATCAGTTTCCAATGCATAACATAGTTCGGTTGTAGTAATTTCACCTTCACCAATAATACCGTAATCTGCATATTCCAAAACCTGCATGCCGACACGCGGTTCACTAGTTATTACACCGCCTCCTGCGACAGTAATAATATCGGGGTTTGCTGCCTTAGCAGCCGCCAATATCTCTTTTATCGCAAAATACTGTATGGAAAGACCACCGGTCAATACCACATCAATATTATTTTCCTTGACAGCCTTGTCGATAACAAGCGATGCAGAACTTTCTTCGCTGTTCATATTAATTGTAAATACATGAAAACCTGCTTTTTTTAGACATGCTGAAATGTACGGCACACCAAGCGGAAAATGATACCACTCACCGACTTTATCTACAAAGCGTGGCATTACGATAAGATAATTATATTTATTAATAGACTCTATTTGCTCATACATATTTATTGCCCTCTCATTTATATCTCTTCAATATTTCCGGTGCATAATCATCTATATTATCTTCTGGGAAGGATTGATATTTTATATTATTACACCTATAACATACATCTACCCCCCCCCGAAAGTACATAAGCTGTTGTTTCTGAAACTCCTTCAATTTATCTGAATTCCATATATCAACAATAGAATCTTCACATATATTTCCTAAAACAATTGGCTTATAATGATTACAGCAAGGCAAGACATCTCCGTCTGGATTGATCATCATAGAATAAAACGGCCATGGGCACACTTTTAAAGAATTAACTTTATTTCCTTTTACATTGGTGTCAAATTTTGTCTTATTGAATTTATCTTCATAAGATATTTCATCTACCAAAGGTTCTAGATGCTCTATAGCAATATAATCACACAAAGGCGAAAACTTTTCATAAAAATCTTCTTCAGAATAATTTCCCAAGACAGAATCCAAAATCTTTATATAAATTTCAGTTTGATAATTATACTTATCACGCATCTCCTTAAACTCATATATATTCTTCTTAAACTGTTCAAAATCCAAATCAACATCAGAAACACGCTTATACATTTCACGGTCTAGTCCCTGCAAGGAAATTCTTAGCTTGCCTAATCCAGCTTCCATCAGCTTTTTTGATAAATCTCTGTTCAATAAAGCTCCATTGGTAACAATATCTACCACATTGGCAATACTGCTATCCACCATAATTTTTACCATCTCCACGATATCCGGATGCAGCAACGGTTCCCCATAACCGGCAAAATGTATTACCTTAATTTTTTCAGTGAACTTGACTTTTGTTAAATCCCTAATCATATCTAACGGCATGATTTTATTATTACATATATCTCCTCGACTATTCATCGGTACCGAATGTATGCAATAACCGCATCTAAAATTGCAAGCATATATAGGAAATATATCTATCTTATATGGTGTAGACAACGGAATCGAATTTGCTAAATTACTCCTTTTACCGTTGACTGGAATAGCATTTATATTCTTTGCCATAAATCCATACCTCCCTCATTAAAGTTTATTCATTATTTTTTGAGCATCATAATCCAGCACATCTTCCTCAAATACAGCGTATTTATATTGCTGACACTTTTGGCATACAGGATAAATATTTTTATTAAATCTTAATTGATTTAATAAAAATGCCTTATTTTTTTCTCCATGCCAGATAGCATACATGCTCTCATCCGCTGCATTGCCTAGTACAATGGGTGTTTCCATCGAACAGCACGGCACGATATTTCCATCCGGATTCAGCTGCATCATATAAAACGGCTGCGGGCATACCCGAATATCCCTGACCGCATTGCCATTTTGCGTACATTTGCTACTGTTCTTAGCCAAATCCGTATAGTCGATCTGATCCACCGCCGGAATCAGATGCTCTACTGCAATATAATCACATATATCGCCAAAAATATCTAAAAACCTTTCTTCATCGCCTTCCTGCAAAGCACAATCAATGATTTTTATATATATTTTCGTATCTTTTTTATGATTATAGAAAAATTTTATTTCTTCAATCAGCCTAGCAAAAACACCAGCTTCTTTTGTATAAGCATACGCCGCATCAGACAGTCCCTGAATAGATATTCTTAGTTTGTCCAAGCCGGCAGCAATCAAATCCTTGCTTAATCCTTGCGACAATCGCAGCCCATTGGTAACAATATCAATAGAATCCGCTATCTGCTTTTCTTTTGCATAAGCTACCATCTCCGCAATCTGTTTATGTAAAAGAGGTTCCCCTGTTCCAGCCAGTCTAAGCATTTTCAACTTTTGTGGAAATGCTGTCATATCATCTACCACTTTTTTATACAAATCAAAAGACAAAACATTTTTGCTGGCTATAAACCCACGTTTTTCCAATGGTACAGAATGTATACAATAGCTGCATGCCAAATTGCATGCATATATAGGAAATACCTGCAAAGAAAATGGTGTACTTAACGGAACAATATCTGCCAGCCTGCTTCTGTTTCCTCCCGGTGTCTGCCCATCTATTCGTATCGCCTTCATTTTTCTGCTCCCATTATTCTCTGCATGATTTCCGCCGCAGCATCGTCCAAATAATCCTCTTGATGCGCAACATCATTGGGGGCACAGCAGTTAGCACATCTCTTATTATCCCAACGGTTGCCGCGCAAGTGCATTTTCCAAAATTCACGCAGCTTTTTACCGCGCCACATATTATATATGGTATCATGGTGCACATTGCCTAACACAACCGGCTTATAAATGGTATCGCAAGGTTCTACATCGCCATTCGGAAAAATGCCTATCATATAAAAAGCCAGCGGACATACTTTATTTATCTTTTTGGTCTTATTGCCGTAACGGTCACATTCGATTTCCATTCCCTTGGTCAGTTCCACGCCATCGTATGCCGGCAGCATATGCTCTATGTACATACGATCGGTGCAGTCTCTGAATAAATCATAAAACTTTTCATCTTCGCCTTCCTCCAAGGCAACATCCATAACCTTTAAAAATAAATTCGTATTTTTCTTATGTGCATAGAAATATCTAACATTCTCCATGAATTTATCAAAATCAATCGTCGCACCGCATATTGACTTATACTTCTCAGAGGACAAGCCCTGCAAGGATATACGCAAAGTATCCAAACCAGCCTCCGTCAGACTGTCAGTCATTTCATGCGTCAATAACGCTGCATTGGTAATAATCTCCACCCGTTCTGCTATGCCTGCGTCTTTTATTGCTTTTACCATCTCAGCAATATGCGGATTCAACAGTGGCTCTCCCTGACCTGTCAGAGAAATCATTTTGAATTTATCAGGAAAATCTTTTAACTGTTCCACCGTTTTGTAAAAGGTTTCCATCGACATATGCTCAGGAACAAAATCATACTGTTTTTTCATTTCCTTGTGTCCCAAAGAATGCCCGCAATACTGGCACTTAAAATTGCAGTATGTCGTAGGAAATATAAAGGCGCTGTACGGCGTACGCAAAGGAAGCACAGCAGATAATTTCACTCTGTCCGTGCCATATATGGGTTTAATTTCTGATGCCATGTATAAAATCCTCCTTATTGAAACAGTGGCAATAACCGTTCTGCATCAACATCTAAATTCTCAGACGGATTATTTATTGCATTAAAGCATGTACAACCGTTACATTCTTTAATTTCGTCTTTCTTTTTTTGCAACATCATACGCAGAATTTTCTTTCTTTTCTCACCATGCCAAATGGATTGCAAAGATTCCTCTTTAGCATTGCCCATTGACAACCCTTTTCCCAACCCCGGCACGGGACAAGGGAAAGTATCGCCATCACAACCAATTTGAAGAAAATAAAACGATTGTGCGCATACCTTACGGCTTTCATCTAAAGCTTCTCCATAAAAATTCAACGATCCATCTACGACTTCCTTCAAATTCTCCATCTGCTGTTGCATGACTACTAAATGCTCCACATAAATTCTGTCAGAAATCTTGCCAAATATATCAAAAAATTTTTTCTTATCTTCCTCTGTCTTTAAAATAGCATCTATTATCTTGATATATATTTTTGTATTTTTTCTATTGTTGTATAAATAAGTCAAGTCATAAATAAACTTATCAAAGTCTATTTCCACCCCACAAGTTTCTCTATATTCTGCACCAGTAAGTCCCTGAATAGAAATATTTATATTGGTTATGCCGGAAGCTATCAAAGCATCAGATTTTTCAGGCGTTAAAAGCAATCCATTCGTAATAACCTCAATTCTATCACAAATATTTGCATCTGCCGCTTCCTTCACATGTGCTGAAAGCTGTGGATTCATCAACGGCTCACCAAGACCAGAAAATACAATCCGTTTTACACTACCATGGGGAAAAGCCTGCAACTCAGAAATTATTTTACGAAAATAATCCTCATTCATGTGCATCATTTTATGCCCTAATTTTTTAAATTCACCATTTTCCTCATCTCTAGTTGAATGAATGCAATAAAAACACTTAAAATTGCAATACTTGGTCTGTTCAATATATACCGTAAAAGGCGCTGGCAAAGGTATGATATCTGCCAACTTTTTTCTATTGGTATCATAATTAGGTTTTATTTCTGCCATAATAATCTCCTCACACTAGTACAATTATTTAGGAACAGCATACAGTACCGTTTCCAATCCCATAATTTGATAGGTTCGCAAATAAAATCTATACTCTTTATTTATGTCATAAATCATTGCAGGTATCTTCCATATATGTGATAAATCATGATAAACACATATAGCCAATGCAGGCTTGTATTTTTTTATCGTATTTACTGCTCCTTTCAGAGCAAACGGTTCCATACCTTCAATGTCCATCTTTATACATGTCGGCTGGAACATATCACCAATCATATCAATCGGCATACATTGAATAATAGTATTGCCATTGTTAACAGCTTTTCCCGCCGACTTACCTTCTTTCCCAACTGAAAAACATTTTTGTTCCACGGTATCGCTGACGCCACATGGAATTGCCGAAACAGTCTCTACATTTATCCTTCCGTTCAGTTTATTTATTTTATTGCACAATTCAGACTGTGGCTCAAAAGCCAGATACTCACTTATTTTTTTCCCCTGTGCCAGTAAATTTAACAGAGAATCACCATCATATGCACCACAGTCCATAAAACGTGTATAATCTATTACAACAGGAAGGTCATTGCCGCTATACTGCTCTGTCATGAAATCCGGTTCTGCAAATTCCAAAAAATTATTATGTCTATAAGCAGCAATATACTTTAGAAAATAATTCTTATCTTTATCTGTAGCAAATAAATGATACGCATACTCGATTTCTTTTATATCTTGTGCCAGATTTTGCAGTTTGTAATCCCCAATAAATATACTTTTACCAAAAGCCGTATCCATAAGCTCCTGCCAGTTAAGCTGATACAGACTATAGATGTTCATAAACCCTGCAGCTCGCAAATCACCCTTGATTGTCATCTCATTTTTCTTTCCAAATAGCCCGCTCAGCAATATTGGTACATTCCTGTTAAAAAGATTTTTCGCTTCATCTATCGTACACACCTTGCCATGAAATACGATTTTGGCAGCATTTCTATCAATAATGCCTATAACCTCTATGCCTGTATAAGTCAATTCTTGGTATAATTTCTTTCCCAGATTTCCTGCTCCATACAGAATAACTTTATTAAACTTTTTTACGTCAATCATATCACCTGACTGATGATAATTTATGATTTCTTTGTATATATCCATCTCATTCACGCCTTATTGCATAAAATACAGTTTCCGTGTCCGCTGACGTATGATGTTTAACAGCATACATATAATCTAAATTCCACGACTTAATCAGCAATGGAATTTCTATATAATCTTCGATGTTATGATAGATGCAAATTGCTAGATTCGGACGATATTTGCTAATAGTTTTTTTTGCTCCCTGCAAAGCGTTAAGCTCTGCTCCTTCAATGTCCATTTTTATAAAATCTACTTTATCTTTGATAATATCATCCAATTTCACTGCATTTACTACACCAGCAATATTTTCCACTTCTGTGTATTTCGTACTCAATAAACTGTTACCATTCCCAGACAATTTGGTATTCTCATTCCACAAAGCATACGGATACAGCTTAACCGATTTATTGTCATTATATTTCTTCATCAGTTTCGCAAAACTTTCCTCATTAGGTTCAAATGCCAAAATACTGACATTCGAATTCAGATTCAAGGCGGCATCCACTTCTTCCCCATTGCATACACCTGCATCTACGATAACGTCACCATCTAAAAATGATGGAATCGCTGAATTAGGGAAATATTGCCTTTCCCTATGTATAGAAGAGTCCAAAATTCTACCATTGCACATATTATCAAGCAATCTTTTATATGTATTTAAAGATTCGTTATCTAACATTCCTTCTACTTCTTTTAATTCAGATTTATGTTCTTTAAAATATGTTTGAGCATAAATACTAGAAGCAAACTCTATCCTGCCCAAAAAAGAATTTTGCAATAAACTTGCTGTTATCTGTAAAGCTGCCACTGATCTAACAGTAATTATCACTTCTATAGCTTGGGCCGTTTCTTGCGTACAATCACCATGATAAAACTGCCAAAACTCATCCGGTGATATAACTTTTATTCCCTGAATTACCTGACCGTATTTTTTTGCATCCACAAAAAATAAAATTTCATCTATTTTGTTTCTAAACTTTTCAATAAATTTAATGCTGAAGTTTCCTGCTCCCCATAGTACCACATTATTATATGCCACTTATAAATCTCCTTCTTGAATACTATATCTTTTTTATTCCCAGCCAAGTCATCCTATATTTTAGATTATTATATAGTGATTCATCCAATTGATTCACTGCCAAAATAATTTTTATTCCCTCAGCTATTTTATCTATATTTTCATCATTGTACGAAACATTTAGTATCTCATAGTCAAGCATCTTTTTGCCAACATTTAATTTTTGCAATAATGTACGAATTTCCACTTGATTATAACAACTTACATCATTAATATAATTAGGCATATTGGTATTACCTGAAATATAATTATAAATATCATACGCTGAACGATAATTTCGTACCGGCAGCAGCAACCACCCACCCTGATTTAATTTCTCGATCATAGCTTGCACGGTATCGTAAAAATCACTATCTATTATTTCGTTGATATAACGGCTCATAGCAATAATGTCATAGGAATGTGTATCATTTTTTAAAGATTCACGTAAATCATCATATACTTCTATATCTGAAAAATTCATCGCAACATCCTGCTGATATCTGCAATCGCTTATCAAGGCTTTAGTATATTGAAAAGATTTATTATTTTTTTTATAAATATTTTTCAGCTTTAAAAAATCATAACCAAACAATGGGTCAAGCCATAAAATATTAGCTTTGTCTGGACAGAGTGACCATTCAAATACATTTTCTGCCAATGGCAAAATTCCGCGTGAGCCCCATGCATCCACTTGCCATTTGTCAAAATATACTTTTCGCATATTCATAAGTGCATTGCTATTAGTATTTTCCCCACTGTCTCCTAACGTAACACTTCCAAAATGATGCATAAAGGTATCTTTAGCCAATATTTGTTTCCAGCCTGCGCGCCGATAAATGGTCGATACATCATCATCGCAAAACAAAGCCTGAGTATAATTTGGATCCTGCAGATCAGTTTCAAAGTATTCACGCCTTAGCAACACTACAAACGGCATTAGCAAAGGTCTTTCTTCCCATAATAACTGATTGCTATGATTGTATTCACGGGCAAAATTTTCCATTTTTTCTAAATCGGCAAAAGTATTTTGATAATCAACAAGTATCCCCTGTCCACACGATATCGCATAGTTTTGACAAGTAGGCACCACAAGTAAAATTTTATCATCAGATTCTACACATTTTATCAAATTGTCCAGCCAATTAGGTGTAGCTACCACATCATTAGAAAAAGCTACAACATACCTGCCTTCAAAAACATCTGGAAAAATTGACGTACCAAAAGCATTATACTTATAGTTTATTTTCTTTTCATTAGGCAAGTTTTCAAAATATTGTTCTGTCTCATCATTTGAACCATTGTTCCAAGTTATCAGCTCAATATCTCCTTGCGAGAAATCTGTATACTTATAAATACTTTCCACGGCTGCTTTTGTATACTCTAATTTATTATAAGCTACAACAAATATAGATACCTTATATTTATATTGCTTGTTTTTATTCTGCTTTGCTATTTCATGCAAATGCAAAGCACGATTTACATACACGTTTGCATCATTATTGATATCCCTATACTGCTTGTTAATAACATTTCTTAAGTTCCAAGATAGATTCATTATTTCCAAATGATATATCCGCATTTGCTTATCCGGATTTTCTTTGAAGCTGCGAATCGAGTGACGCATATTCTTACAGCATGTAATTGCTAATGGTACTAAATGTCCAGCATCCCTTGCTAACATTTTTTCCATGTTCAGTAACAATAAAATCAAATCATCTAACAATGATACCGCATCGGATATTTTATTGTCCTGACATAATTTATATCCATATTGAACAGCTTCTTCTACGATATCTGCATCACGATATAATTTATCTACATCAATATTAACATTTTTACTCATGACATTTCCTTTTTATATTATCTAACAATACGAAATCCGGAATTACCATTTCAGCAACAAATCCTTTAGCTTTTTCTTTATTGCCTAATGCTAATTGCGTCATTATCATATTTCGCAAAGTTGCATCATTTTTCGTGTCTATACGCAAAGCTTCTGCTAAAAGCAATTCTGCACTAGCAAAGTCTTTATCTAAATAAAAGCTGGCGGCAAAGGAATTAAGAAGTTTTACTTTATCTGTCAGCGCTAACTGTTGCTGCATTATTTCCTGACATTTAGCTTTTGCTATGTCCAAATCAAGTATTTTACTATCTACTGCTTCTTCTTTTGCTAATGGAGCAGCTGTTGCAGTTTCTTCTGCTGTATCAATTTCATCAGCAACATTATCAATAAGCGCAAGCAAATACGGATATTTTGCTTTATTAACATTATCATCATCAATATACATACTAACTAAATCTTCTATATCATTTCGCTGTTCCGTATTTAACTTATTATTATAATACTGCATAACAAAATTACAGACAGCTAAACCATCATTTACTTTATCCTCTAAAAAGCACAATCTTGCCAAAAGTATTCGCACATTTATATTTTGCGGATCATAAGTAAGCGTATGATTAACCCAGTCCGACGCCCGTTTATAATCACCAAGCATAAAGTAACTAAAAGCTCCTGCGTACATAGTATCAGCATCATAGCATTTAGCCTGAATCATTTTTGCTAATTCTTCTATTACTTCAACATATTTTTTCTTAGCTAAAAGCTCCGTTATTTCAGCTTTCATTATTTTAGTCTCCTGACGAATTTCATTATTTTTCTGTGACTGCTGCGAGCGTTTTATTTTTCGGCTGCGTTTTCCCATCATTTATCCTCCGTATCTTTTAGCAAAGCAAACACTTCCTGCTTCATTTGCTCAAATCGTTCCTTGCCCTGAGTAAATTCCTTTTCGGCAAATATGTCAACCAAATCATTTAACCCTATAAGCTGTTCACCGGCTTTGTTTAGTACGCCATCATAACGATTAACAGCTAAAAAACGCTGCACTGGGCTTAAACGAGCTATTTCGTCATACTTCTTAGCATAATAAAGTGCCAGCTGATATTCCTTTAATTCTCTTAGTTCACATAAAAGCGATATTCTTTCAGCTTGGTTTTTATACAATTTATTTAACAACTCAATAATCGCCACATTGTCATAGTTCAGCTTCTGACAATATTTTATAAGTAACGCAAGTGCTGTGATGTTAAACGGACTCAACCTTAAAGCTTTTATTATATACTGCTGAGCTTGAATGTAGTTTAATTTTTTGCCAGCTATTTCACCAAGACGAATATTCGCCGAAGTCAGGTACTGTTCTGCTTCATTTTCCAAACTCTCTAAAGTTAATTCCTTATTATCATTTAATTGCAAGCCTTTTTTTAGTGATACTTCTGCTAAAATATATTTATGATAACGATATTCCAGTAAGCCTTTTATTAGATATAGTTCAGCCTTATCTGGCAGATACGCTATCGCCTCTGCTAACAAGGCTTCTATATCAGCTTCATCACGCTCAGCCAATTGATATAGTGATATCAGCGTCATATAAACATGTAAATTATACCCAACACTTATGTCATTAGCATTAATAGCTATAGCCTGCTTGCCATGTTCAATAGCTTTTTCATATTGTTTCAAGCCATAATAACAATCCATCAGATAGCGCTGCTGCATTGTTGTTATCCTGCCATCATTCGCTGCAATATTCCTCAACAGCATATCCAAATTTCGTTGCAATTTTTGGGCAATAACTTCTGACGAATATCCAGTATGATTTATTTCAACTTGCTTGGTAAGCTCTATTTTATAGCCTTTGGGAATATCTAGGGCTTCATGTAATTTACCAACATATTTTATGCCCTTATTATTTTTAAATATTCGTATTTGCGTCACATAGCTTCGTACCCGATGCGGAGCTTCCTTTTCAATATTTATCAGCCGGCAGCAAAAGCCAACGACCTTGGGAAAAACATTAAATTTTTGCAAAAGTGGTCTGACATTAGCTATCGTTTCTGGCGTAAATACCTCATCAGCATCCATAAAAATGATCCATTTACCTTTAGCCTTGGCTAAAGCATAATTTTTAGCAGCTGCAAAATCATTTATCCAAGGAAAATCATAGACTTTGGCTCCAGCATTTTTAGCAATAGCAATCGTATCATCGGTCGAACCAGTATCAACTATGATGATTTCATCAGCTACCTGCTGCATACAATTTAGCCATGCCGGCAAATTAGCAGCTTCATTTTTGACGATTACACAAGCCGATATTTGAATCATGCCATTTCACCTGCCTTCGCTTCCTGAAACCAGCTCTGATACGATGATATATCAACGTTTTCAGCATAACTTGCAGCTTTAGCCAAAGCAGTATCGGTTTCAGGATGGCGCAGATTATACAGGCAGATTGCTACATCATGCCAATATTTAGCCATATCCTTGATAGCTGCTATTGGTATATCCTGATAAACAAACATCGCCAGCTCATACTCTTCCAGCGAAAAAAGTTTTTCTGCAATCAATAGCTGATACTCAGCAGAAAATTTCTTAGCTAGCGATGTATATTTTAACCTAACCTGCTGCTTAGCCTTGGCTATATAATCAAAGATTTTTTCATATTCTTCCCAGCACTCGTCGGTTAGATCGTCTGCCACACCATGATAATTCTTAACTATCTGCAAAAATTTAGCTGGCAGTATATCCTCCTGCCACCAAAAATTATTAATATCACTGACTTGCAAATTCAGCATTGCCTGTATATAAAAACTTATATTGTTATTAACTTTTTTTTGCAGATATTCCTTAGCCTCAATGAGCGTCTTAGCCTGAAAATTAGCCACTGTATTGGCAATATCATCGACTTCCCAAGCAAAATCTCTAGCTAGCATATTCGATGCTACTAGATACGCCTTCATCGCACCAATTTCCCAAGCCCATTGCTGCAAAAAATTCCAAACGATTTCATCGCGCTTTGGTGCCTGATTGCCTTTCTCCGGCATTGCCCGTGTCTCAATATACTCAAGCATCTCCCGCTGCTGAAGCAAGGATTTTTTTTGTTTGCGCATCGTAAGCCGCATAATATGATAAATCTCATATTTAGAATCTATCGTCGGCGGTTCATTGTCTATTGCTGCTTTAACATAGTGATAAGCCAGCTCATAATCCTCTAAAACATAACAGCACTCAGCCAAATAACGATCAAATAACGGTGTTGCCCTGCCAGCGTCTATTTCACTCATCAAAAGCTTCAAATTGCGCTCGGCTTTTATTTTCATATATTTTTCGGAGTAGCCTGTATGATATAGAAGCAATTCTGGAAAACATTCAATACGATTAAGCTCAGCGCCGTTTTCCCGAACATGCTCGTGAATTTTACCAACATAACGCCTTGTTGGTTTATTTTGCCATAAACGCAGTACTACTGAGCGCGAAAATTCCCGCTTGGTATCCTCCTCGATATCCACAATCGTAACGGTTATCGCATCACCTTTGGTACTAGCTATCGTCTGTCGAAGCTTGGCCGCTGATTCCAAAGCAAAATATTCATCAGCATCAAGAAATATAACCCAGTCGCCAGTTGCTTTATCTAAAGCCGCATTACGGGCTGCCGCAAAATCATGCGTCCATTCATAGTGATAAACCTGCGCACCATATTCCTTCGCCACCGCCACGGTATTATCAGTTGAACCTGTATCAACCACAATAAGCTCATCAACCTGTCCCTTGAGACTGGTCAATGAGCGCGCTAACGTATGTTCTTCATTTTTTGTAATATAACATGCCGAAATCCTAATTGCCATTACCGAAACTCCACTATCAACATACTACCATAAAATATTGATTATCATTGCCGTACTGCCTTATATAAATTACATCGTAAATTTTATCTTAATGCTTAAATCAGCCTGATTTAAGCATTATACACCATTATTTTTCAAAAATATTATAATTAACTGATGCTATCTAAATAATTCGATATACAACAAAAAAACCCTCCCAAAAGAGAGGGTTTTCATAGCCATATTTACTATAGTAATGGTGATTACTGCAAGAGGCTGAGAACCGAGCTGCTGCTCTGGTTTGCCTGCGAGAGCATAGCCTGAGCTGCCTGCATGAGAACGTTGTTCTTCGTGTAGTTCGTCATTTCCTTTGCCATATCAGCATCGCGGATAGTGGATTCAGAAGCCTGTACATTCTCCGAAGCCGTCGTCAAGTTGCTGCTCGTATATTCGAGACGAGACTGAACTGCACCAATAGTCGTCTGCTGATCGAGTGCTTTCTGAACAGCATTATCCAGCACGTTGATAGCTGCATTAGCATAATCCTTCGTGGAAATGTTAAGCGTCTTGCCATCTTTAGCCTGGAGGCCAAGAGCTTCAGCACGCATATCCGTAAGACCTACCTTGATAGCCTGATTAGATTTCGTGCCAACCTGCAAGTTTATCGAATTATCTAGTGATCCATTCTGTGCCCGAATCGACTCGGAGAAATTATCAAGCAGGGCATTGGCCGATTTCTTAACATTGCCTTTCGTATCAGTTACACTGAAGGTAATACCAGAAATCTGACCTTCAACACCAGACTTAGCAGCTGCAATGGTAAGACCTGATTTACCATCAGCCGTAAATACGGTATCACCAGCAACATCTTTACCAATGACAGAACTTTCACCACCTTTAGCCAATTCAGCAGCTTTATCTAAAAGGTCTGACATTTTATCCGAACCTTTAGCTGTAGTCGTGTACGTTATGCCTTCTTTTACATAAGAAAGCGTAACCGTATCACTGGACTGAATGTTAAGACTATTGCCATTACGGTCAGTCAGCGTGTTAAACGTACTATCAAACTTAGTACTAGTAGAAAGGCTCTGATTAGTCATTGCCGTCGTCGTAGCCGTTACTGAGGAGTTATGCGAACCATCAACAAGATATTTGCCGTTGTAAGTTACGTTAGCATTATCATTGATCTGGTCGATACTCTGGTCGAGCTCTTTCTGGATCGTCTGACGGTCAGCATCAGTGTTCGTATCGTTGGCTGCGTTGATAACTTTCTCTTTCAGAGTTTTTAAGATATCAACGGTGGAGCTTACTGCACCTTCAGCAACTTTCATCATGCTGCTGCCGTTCTGGGTGTTCTGGTTAGCCTGATCAAGACCACGGATCTGAACGCGCATACGCTCGGAGATTGCATACCCCGAAGCATCATCTGCAGCGCCGTTGATCTTCATGCCGGAAGATACTTTCTGCAGGCTCTTGGAAAGAGCGGATGAGTTTTTGTTAAGAGTATTCAGCGTTGAAATAGCTGACATGTTGTTTTTTACTACCATTGCCATGATAAAATTCCTCCCTGATTTAACAGTAAATTATATGATAACGGTCATCCATGACCGTCGATAGCTATATGCCGATAGCTATTTAAGCTTTATAATAAGCAAGCTGCCTAGCTGAGGCTCTTGGCTGCTAGCTGACCTGAGCACTCATTTCCTTACATCTTACATATTATTTTTAGCCTTACATTTAGTATATCGTAGGGTTTTCTGATTTCTTAATAGTTTTAACAAAAATTTTTAGTATTTCCTATTGAGAATATTGCCAATTGGATTTATATCCTGCAAATCATAAGCATGAACCGTGGCATTTTGCCGGCGACTTTTGTTGAGCCAAGCTTTGGCTTTATAGATTACCTGCATGTCAATTGGTACTATTTTCTGCACCAATTCCTGACACTCAAGCGTCTTACGATAGCTTTCAGTTTCCGGCAAGGCTTTCATGCGTTCGACAATGATATTGCGCTGTCGCACAAGATCTAAAAATTCATCAATGTCTTCTTTATTGATAAATTTTAAAAGTTCCTGCGTTAACGTAAGATACATTTGCCAATTTGCTTTAGCCTGCGCCATTTTTTCTGCATTAGCCGACATAGCTGTCTCCCTGTACATTGGTAGTACCTTTTTCCTGACGAGCTTTTTTCATTGCCTGCGCCCAAGCATCTCTCAGCTCCTTGATAATGTCAAAAGCTTCCTGAATAAGCTTGGTGTCACCCTTGATATTGCCTTCGACCAGCCGATCATAAGTATAGTTATACAGTGGCATCAGCTGCTTGGCAATATCGTACTCCATATTGAGCGTAATACGAAATTCGGAGATGATATTTTCCGCTTTTTGGATTGAATTGTTCGCTGCTTCCCATTCTTTGTTATCAATATGTTCCATGCCCTCAGTCATGAACTTCAAGCAGCCATTATAAAGCATCAGTGTGAGTGCCTCCGGCGTAGCGGTCATTATCTGCTGCCGCTTATAAGCTTCTGCTGCATTATTTACCATTTGTTTGTCCCCTTATTTATTACGAGTTGCCACTAGTTATATAACCAAGTGATACCGATAACTGCTGAATTGCCGTTTCCATCGCGTCATATTTTTTATAAAGTGCACTTTCATAGCTGTCCATCATAGTCTTAAAATTGGACATCTTTGTCTGCAAATTGAGTATGAGCGTGCCAAGACTGCTGCCATCGGAAGTTTCCGTTGAGGTTCCAGCGTATGATTTTATCTCCTTTAAGCCCGAGAACAGTTTATCTGATATACGGTTCATAACGCCTTCTTTATCATAATCAGTAGTGGTAGAAGTCGTACCATCAGCATCGGTGGTAGTAACATCGCCTGATGAAGCAAAGATTTGATATACACAGTCTGGATCGTTAGCCAATGCTGTTTTCAGCTTATCCTCATCGAGTTGTAAATGACCACGATCGGTTGATGATGAAATACCTATAGCCATCATACTATTGTATTGACTGTCAACTGAATCAACTGGTGTATAGATTGCTTCCCGCAAATTACTGATGATTTTGCCTAAAGTCTGATCATGATATAAAAGACCAGATTTAGCCTTTTCATTCCATTTGCTTATCTGATCCGCCGTCATACCATTTTCCTGCGATTTGGTAAGCACATCATAATCACTGTACTGTTTTTCATTATACAGCGAATTAAGCTTATCTAGCATCGTGTTGTAGTCTTCGACAAATTTCTTGACATTTTCCACCAATTTATCAGTATCATTAGTAACCGTAACCGTCGTAGAGCCTTTAGCTGTAAGCGTATAAGTAACACCACCTACTGATACTTTGCCAGTATCAGTACTGTATTCTTTACCGTCAATAGTTACTTTGCCACTGGTACCGCTAGCTGTCTGACCATAGGTATCAGCAGCAAGCTTATTATTGCTGTCAAAGCTCAGACCATTTATGAGACTGCGCCCATTAGCTGCAGCATCAGTTGTATCACTGCTGGCAACTCCCAAAGTAATTTTAGTCGTGTTATCATCAGAAGTCAGCTTTAGCTGTCCTGTCGCATCAAGGGCAGCTGTTACTCCGGCACCAGCATTATTAATTTTATCAATTAAATCGCTTACTGTCGCACTCGTTACATCATCAATAGTAATCGTTTTGCCGTTAACTGTAAATTCAGCACTGCTACTGCTCCCATTAGTTTTAAACAGCGTACTCAGCTTGTCAGTCGCAGCCATTTTGACACTGGTTTCCATAGTTGTATCACTGCCACCAATGGTGCTTGTTCCTGTATGAGTGTTAAAAGCAATAGCTTCTAATGAACTGGTGATATTGCCACTAGCATCAGTAGTCTGCTTTACTGCCGCCAGATTCAAATTTTCAATTAGCTTTTTGCCATTAGCTGAAGCCGTACTGCCGTCCTGTGCTACTGATAAAATAATCTGATTAGCACTGCCACCGTCTTTTTGATAAAGCGAAAACGCATCATTGGTGCTGTCATAAGACGCTTTGATATTAGCACCAGCACTATTCAGCTTCGATGATAAATCATTTAATGTCTGACCACTGTTAAAAATCTCATCGTAAGTAAACGAAATAGTCGAAGTCGTAGAATCAGTTTCGGTACCATCAGCAAAAGTAAAGCTTATAAGTGCCTGCGAGCTGTCAAATCCATCTGCCTTCATTTTATTCTGAATATCTTTTTGCTCATCAGCAGTAAAAAGTACGTCTTTCAAATATATTGATGAGCTGGCACTTGTACTGGTATTGGCTCTGCCAATTTTATCCTTGGTCAAAAGATAAGCATTAGACGAAAGCTCGGTTACGTTGACGGTATGTGACATTGCCGAAGCATTAGCATTAGCACTGGCCGTAGCTACCTTGCTGTCAGCTGATGAAGTTCCCATCGGCATCGTCGTCGATGACAGTTTATAGGTTGACAGAGTTGATTGATTAAATGTGTTTAAATTTGAGTAAAGATCAGCATACGCCTCTTTGCGCCATTCATATTTTACTTCTTTTTTATACAGACGGTCATATTCGTTCTGCTTGGTCAACATTCCCATTTTAACCATGGAATCAACGTCAATACCAGAACCTGAAAGACCATATATTCCACTTGTACTCATTTTACTTCGCCTCCTCTATTTTTAGGCATTTTTGTCCAGGAATGCGCCTAACCAGTCACGAGCTTTTATCATATGCTTTATCATATCCTCAGGCGGTACTTCCTTCAGCACTTCCTGCGTCTTTTTATCAAGCATCTTGACTGACATCATATTTACTTCTTTATGATACTGAAACTCAAGGTCACAATTCATCTTGCTCATGAGCTCATTTAGTTCTTTAGTCATAAAGCTGACGGAGTTTTCATCCATCTTTTGCTGACTGTCTTTATCTTTGTCATTTTGCTGATTAGCATTTTGCGATTCCTCGCCTGCCTGCACCATGCTATTAGCACTCATTTCATCTATTTGTGCAAGCGTCGACTGACTTTCATTAGCATTTTGATTACTCGCTGCCATAGTATCATTGCTTACTTTATCGGCAGCACCGGCAACGATAGCTGCCGTTACCACATCCTGGACTTTGCCTATCATTGTTATCCCTCCATAGATCATATACTAAAGTTTTCCATAACTAAATTTAATTAATTTTATTTAACCGGCAAGGCATGACTTAAATCCAGCTTTTGCGGGACGGCGGTTGCTGCCTGCTGATTTTCTTCCTGTATTGCTCGATAGATTTCACCACGATAAATCTTGACTTCCCGCGGTGCATCAATAGCAATGCGAACGTTATCACCCTGCACATCAACGATATTTAAGACGATATCATCACCTATCATTATTTGCTGATGGGGTTTACGCGTTAGTACCAGCATCACTTTGCCTGCTACTAAAAATATAGACAAATGTATCTATACTAGATGTTTCGCCACAATCTCACGATTTGCAGTTCCTTATTCATCGTGTATGCTTTGGTTAAATCCTAAGACTTCAACTACTCACAAGTTCTTGTACACTCCAAAGGCGTTGGCCATACACTCCTTGTTTTAATCAAGGAGGCAAGCCTGTTCCCGACTAGCCATCGGTACATATATCGAGACTTTTATCGTTAAGCTGCCCGATATTCTTTCGCATCTCGCAAATTAAGTGCAGCGTTAAAATCCCTATCTTCGGTATAACCGCACTTGGGACAAATATATACGCGGTCTTTGAGTTTCAGACCTTTATTTATATGTCCACAAGTATGACAGGTTTTAGAACTTGGGTAAAATCTATCAACCGTTCTAAACTCTATACCGATAATTTGGGCTTTACGCTTTAGCTTAGCCAATATTAGACTAAACCTCTGTGCTGCCACGGCTTTTGCTAAATGTTTATTCTTCATCATACCTTTTACGTTTAAATCTTCCATTGTTATGAAACGTGGTTTTTGTTTCACAATTTCATGGACTACTTTATTTTCATAATCCTCACGGATTGTGTCTATACGATAATGAATTTTCTGTACCCTTAGCTTTTGCTTGTCTATATTTGCAGAGGCAGTAGCAGTCATACCACCTTTCTTTTTTCTAAACTCATATTTACGGCTAAGTCGCCTCTGCTCTCTACGAAGCCGTTTCTCCAGTCGTTTGACCTTTGAACTCTTATTAATATTTTTAAATGTATTACCATTACTCACTATTGCTAAATCTTTGACCCCTAAATCTATTCCTATACCATCTGTTTCCGTATGATACGAAGCTTCTAAATCCTTGTTATACTTGGATTTTTCATCAATATCAACCACAACAGAAACATAAAACCTGCCAGCTTTGCAGGAAACTGTACCGTTAGTAACTTTAGCACCTACAGGCAGATAGCCAAATTCTTTAAGCCTTACCTGCTTTAACGTAGGTATCATCAGTTTATGACGCCATATCCTCCAATCACCCTTGTTATTCTTGGGAAAATATAGCTTCACATCCTGATTGGATTTCTTTTTGAATCGTGGAAAGCCTGCCATACCATCGAAAAATCTCTTAAAAGCATTTTCGGCATTTACTAACGCTTTTTTACGAGCCTTAGAACCACACTCAGCTATCCACGGCAGTTTTAGCTTTAGATTATGATTTACATATTTGTCAAAGTCTTTAGCAGTTACAAAATGCTTTTGTCGGCTATCCAGTAAGCCGCGTTGATACATCTTGTATAACTTACGATTGTAAGCAATGTATTGATTATATAGAAATCTAGCTATGCCGATTGAACGAACGATTTTTTCTTTCTGCTCTTTATTCGGTGCTATCTCCGTCTTGAATGCCTTTAGCAATATTTTCATCCCCTTCTATCCTAGTTGACACCATGGTATAAATTACAATCTTGCGAAAATCGGCGTCTTTCCCTATTTCCTTAAATTGCAAATATTGGTCGTAAGTATAATATCTTCGATTAGTCAGGGTTCTATTTGCTATAAGAGTTTTTTCTCTATCCCAGCGTTGTAGTGTCTTTACTGAAACGTTGAGCAATTTGGCAAACTCTTTTGGCTTGTAATTAGTGATATTTAATGTGTTCATGTCTAAAATCCTCCATAAACATATTACATCACTAATATACACTTTTATCTATATAATCAGTTACTTAATATTTCATCCTTTTTTTCAGGAAACAATCTGTGCTTAGTATTATAACGGCTCTTGTCGAGCACCAGCTGTCTAGCCTGCATATTAGCAGTGTTTATTACTACTGGTGCCATCAGGTTAGCTGTCATATTCTCAACCTTGCCACCAGGAATCGTAAGCAGTGTATAAACTAACATATCTTCTTCACGCTTAAGCTCAAGCTTGTTTTGATTTTCATCATCAAGCTCAAATTCATAATCAGGGAAGAACACAAACGGCATTGTCATCAAGAATGCCAAATCCGATGTCGTAAGCGATTGTAAAAATACATACGGACTCTCGTCATCATAAGGAATTATCAAAAATTCATGTTCATCTTCAAACGCTGGTATACCATCAGCAAAGTGCACAATTTTTTCTTCATCAACTTCGATTTCGCCAAAACGCAAGGTGTTGACCTTTCTCATACAATTTCCTCCTGCTCCGCATTTTATGCGTAAATATCATATTTACCTTCGGTCACCCACATCCGTACTGACGGCTTCTGTTTTAAATAAGTCTCAACTTGCCCTGGCGTAAAATGCGTCTTGGCAAAACCTTCCGTTTCAATATGCTCAGTTACATCGCCTGGATCGGTTTCGCCTTCGGCTTTAACTGGCGTATAGCTTATCTTCGGGTCAGGAATGAGCTCCGTTACGATATGCCGTTCCTGTTTTATCTTGCGCGCAAGTTCACTGTCATAGCGATCCTTTACGGGCGTATGACCAGGTTTACCGCCATTATCGATGTTATCCCATGCTTCTTGCGTCCACTTAGAAGTAGTCTCCTTCAAGTCGCTAAAACCTTTGTCGCCATGCTCCCGAGCAAAATCCGTATGATTGGTAAAACCATACGAATGCCGGCTCTCATAGGTATCAATTTCAATTGATGGCTGGGTCCAATGCGCATTTGACCGGGCCTGTTTATTTTCACAGTGAAGCGTAGCTGGTACATAGTGGGCTTCCAGCTTTCCTAGCTGCGTTCGCATCCCGATTAAGGGCTGTGTTTGCCGTATATTAAGTCGCAGCATAGATGTTCACCCTTTCCCTAGGAAATCATGCTAATCCATTATATGTATAATATACTACAAAAAATCTAAAATAACCTGTTATTTATGACAAATAATCTGCTAACGACTGGGGCAATATCCTAGCCCCTAAAGATAAGCTCATGTTGTAAATAGTCTGCTCCTGCATTAATTTTACGGCTAGTGCTGCTACATCAGTCGAGCTGACATCAGTAATATCACTAGTTATAAGCTCACTTTGATTGCCCAGCATCGTCTGCACCGAGGTATAAAGCTGCTGACGAGCACCGAGCTTTGTTTGCGTGTTAAGCGTCGTTGAATGGGCTTCATCCGATATCGTCTGTCCATCGGTATTAAGCCAGTCATGATCAGCGGCATTAACCTTAGCATGGACAGTCAGCATCTCATTTAGCATCGCTGTTCCTGATACCGTATTTCCTGAATTAACATCATCAAAGATATCCGAACCAAAAATTTCAGCTCCAGTGACATTTACCGTATCAGCTGTTGGTTCAGTAGTACCGTTTTTCTTAACCATCGATACCGCATTGTTATCACCAGTATAAGTTGCAATCTGCTGTTTTACGGTAGCAAATTTAAACGTCACATTTTTACCAGCAACCGTCGCTGTCATTGTTGCATTGGCATCTTTTATTTCACCAGTATTTTTAAAATATGTTGAAACCTTTTTCGTAGGATTGGTTCCGCCCCAGCCAGCAATTTTTCCAACTGAATCAGCTGCCGGATCAACTACCGCATTAGCATTGGCCGCAACTTTATCCTTATAACCGCTTTCGACAAATTCCTTTGTGTAAATATTGCCATCGTTAGTATTTAAGTAATAGGTATTGCCATCACTGCCCGTAAGCGTCAGCATCTGCTTTAAATTACTGCTGCCAGTGCCATTAGCAAGACCATTGCTGCCACCAAAATAAGCCGCCTGATTATCATCAAGGGTCTTCGCTAATCCCCGCTGAACCTCCTCAACGGATAAACTGAATGGTTTCGTCAAATCTTTGGTACCGCCAAAAACATAACTGTCGCCTTGCATAGTATTGCCTAAGGATATCAGCTCCTGAATCTCTGACATCATTTCCTTGCCGATAGCCTGCATATCCTGAGTATTATTGGTGGAATTAGCCGCAGCTACGGTCTTTTCTTTAAAAGTCGTCTGAATGTCAGTCATATTAACCAGTGCCGCATCTGATGTTTTCATCCAAGATATAGCGGTTTTTACGTTATTTGTATACTGACTGTTTTCGGTATCAGACACATCATAACGCAAATATTTGGAATACGCCACGGAGTCATCCGATGGGCGATGAAGCTTGCTGCCATCACCTTGTTCGAGTAACTTATCCTGACGATTATTAGCTTCATTTAGTTGCTTTTGATAGCTATATACCATTTGATTGCTGCTAACGCGAATGGACATATTATTTCACCTCTTATTTATTATCTGCCAACCATGCCCGTACTGTTAATGAGCTTATCGAGCATCTCATCCATAGTGGTAAGGCAACGCGAGCAGGCACTATACCCTTGCTGGAACATTATCATATTGGTAAGCTCTTCATTCCAGTCAACACCAGAAGTTGAAGAACGCCAGCTGACAATCTGATTGATAAGATCATCCTGTGCATCGGCTTTATCATCAACTGACTCTGAATCACTGCCTAGCTGGCTCATCATCGAATTGTAATAAGCATTGAGTGAAATATTATCAATTGCCCGTTTGTCATTGCTGATAGCCGTACCATTAAAACTTATATCAGCGGTAGTCTTGACATTGCTCTTTTCCAGATTAAACAGTGAACTCATATTTACCGCATTAGTGCCATCCTTAGGACCATTAGCAGTCACACTGTAAGTGTCAAGATACGCTCCATTGGCGTCAGTATTCTGCGTTACCGTAAATGATCTGGCGGCAATAAGACTAGTTCCGCCAGTTGCCGCAATTGCTGTATTTATCGAAAGGGCATTAATGATATTGACACCATCAAGATTTGTCTTAGCTGCCACCGTACCATCAATTTTAACCGATGGGCGCCGGGTTGTTACCCCATTGGCAGTGCTTTCCGTATAAGCCAATGAACGCTTGACCGTGCCATTTTGCATTTCAGTTGCCACAACTGAGTGCGTATCGCTATCCCAAGTATAAACAGTGTTATTATCACCAAAAAAGTTAATACCAAAAGTTGGACCATCAGCTTTTCCCAAGCTGCTATCTGAACCATCAATACCTGCGCCCTGCTGATGCATATTGTTAAACGTCGTCAGCATAAAGCCAGCCATATCAGCCATTTTATCAATATAGCTTTTATCCTCAGCGATAGTATCAAGCTGAGCTTTCAGTGAACCATCAGTTGGAATGTAGGCAATACCTGATTCTTTTATCTGAATCGAATAATCATTGATACCATAAGTGCTGTTAGCAATCGGCGTTGACATCTCCAGCGTCAGCCTATTAATGCCATTGATCATCGATACACCATTTGATACTACCGTATACATACCATTATCGTCTTCATAGACATTAAGGTTCATGTATCCCGACAGCTCATCGACCAGCAAATCCCGCTTATCGCGCAAATCATTGGCCGAAGCACCAGTAGCCTCAGTCGACATAATATTTTGATTGAGCTTTGTCAACTGATTTGTGATGTCATTGATTTTTGTCAGCGTCGAGCTCATATCGTCATATTGCGCATTAATCTGCGACTGCATCTGCTGCGTAGCAGTTTTTAATTTATCCGTAAAAACATTGCCTTTTTCGATTACCGCCACGCGATTACTATCAGTAGAAGCATTAGCCGATAAATCCTGCCAGGCTTTATAAAACTCCTCCATAGAATTTAAAATACCTGTTTTATCTGAGTCATTAAATATAGCCTCTACCTTATCATAGTTAGTCTGACAAGTCTTGTAATACTGCTGCTGCGCTGTTTCACTCCAAAACTGCTTATCAGCATAAATATTGCGTGCTCGCTGAATGGATACCGAATCTACACCAGTACCAACAATAACATCACCATAAAGCGAAGAAACATTTTGACCACGAGTAGCGGCTAAATTTACGCTTTGACGTGAATAGCCTTCGGTTGAAGCATTGGTTATATTGTGTCCTACGGTATCAAGTGACAGCTGATTGGAAAAAACTCCTCGCACCATCGTATTTAATCCCGAAAATGTGGAACGCATATTATCACCTTTTCTTTTTCATTTATCAAACTTAGTAATCTACAAAATAAAATTCCGGCGCTTATTCAGACGTTTGCATCAAACATCTTAATTTTCCGCCGGTTTTCCAGTTCTGCCGCCCCTGGTGGCGTATAGGTATCATTAGCAGCTGTCTGCGTAATAACATTTATATGATAATCTATAAATTCCTTACTGCGCTTTAATAATTCCTGCGTAACTTTTAGCTTTTGTCCCAGCTCATTTTCTATATGACCAGCTTCAGCTACGAGCTTTAAAGCTCTGTCTCGCATAATACTTTGGGGCTTAGACACAATATACTCATTTAAACTAGCAGCTTTGTTTTGCGCCAAAAACGAAGCTTCACGGTTAGCTAACAGGTTAAGCTTTGTTAAAATCGGCTCTACTGCCTGCACTGCTTCCGTTACGCCGCTGCCATTGGTATTTTCTTTTAAAGCCTTGCCGATAGCACGTAAACCTGCTAAACATTCCTTGCTTAGTAATAGCTGTACCTGCAATAACTTTATAGCGTCATTCATTAAATTTCACCCTGTCATCCTGCACTATATTACGCATCAAATTCAAAATTCTTGCGGTGGGACACGACCTCGCCTCCACGGCTGCCATAAGCCGGTTCAACCTGAGCTCCGCCAATGCGATTTAAATGATAAGCAGCTGCTTTCATAGCTGCCTTTATCAACACCGCATTATTATCGCTTAATTCCTTGGCTTCATGCGTGCTTTGGTCTAGCGCCTTATAGAGCTGGCTTAGTATTTGCCTTAACTGCGGAGTTGGAGCTGACTCTATAACCTTTGTCATAGGCGTATCTTTTTTAATTGTCCGATTTTCCACAGCTAAATGAATAAGTGCCTTTTGTCTTTTTTGCTCCAGTTCACCAATGCGCTTAGTCAGTGGTTCTTCTTCCTTGAGCAAATTCTCAAGCGTAGCCATATCTATCATAATAAGCGCTTGATGCTTTTTTTTCGCTAAGGCAATAAGCTGAACATATATTTTGTTTAATTCATTTAGAGCCGATGCCAAATCCTGCCACATAAAATTCTCCTATTAAAACCGCGTGCGCAAAATACTCATTGCCACTTTGCCAGCATCTATTTCATAAGTACCGGCTGCCATTTGCTGACTGATAGCATTTACTTTATCCATTCTGACTTCATCGCTATCACGAAGTTTTTGCAACAGCGAACTAAAGCTTTGTGCTCCGCTTGATAACTGCACTTCATCAGCTGCAACAGCTTTTGGCGTTTTTTCCAATCGCTTAGCCTGAGAACTGCTGCTGACATTATAAGCTCCCGTCACCGCCTGAATATTGTTATTTATAATCATAAAGGGTCACCACCTGTCGGTTAAAAACTCACTAAAATACAATAATACAATTTCACAATCGTCCTCTGTAGATTCTATCGAAAGAAATAGCAGGAGACTTAACTCCTGCTATCGTAAAATTCTAATTCTTATTTAATAAATCAGCGCATATTCTTGCGTGAATACATTCCCTGATGTTTGCCGCTAGCCTGCTTAGCCGCAATTATCGCCTGCGACTGCTTCTGCAAATCCGCCCGCATGGACTCCATACAGCTTTGGCAAATCTTACCAGTTGTTATCGGAGCTCCACATTTTTCACAAGGATAAGTCATTTTCACGCCCACCTGAACAAACCGTCCTTCACGAATCATTTTCTTTATCATGGCTTCGGGCGCATGGGTTGCTTCAACAATATCAACTATCGTACTGTTTGGATTGTCACGAACAAAGTTAATTACTTCAGCTTCTTTTTTTTGCAGTTTATCATAACAGTCAAGGCAGACATGCAAGCCTGTATCCGAAAACAGTCGTCCACACATAGGACAATTTTTTATCTTTCCTGCCATAAGCTTTCCCCTCATATTTATAAATTTCGCTAACATTACGTCACTACCACATAGGAGTAATTCACCATCAGACAGGAAAATTCCTGCTGGATTACCAAATTTTACCTAGCATAAACCAGGTACGGCCTTTAGCTTTGGCAGCTTCACTCATATTAGGATCTTGGCCTATCCTGCGCGCATAATCAAGCCGCATAAACCAATCACCAGCCTGATTGTAAGCTAAGCCTACTCCCCAGCCCTTGAGTATACCATAAGATTTACTGCCTTCCTTCATGCCATCCTTATTGTAACGGACATTGCCAGCATCAAAATAAATACTTGGAATTAAACCAGATTTCGTATAAAACCTAGTCTCTATAGTTCCTAAAATGCCTTCATCACCTGAGAGCTCGCCCTGCGGATAAGCCCTTACACCATTAGCACCGCCTAAATAAAATTCTTCCGAGCTATCGAGATTATTGCTGGCCTTTTGTCCGGATATTTTGATTAAAGCATCCGCGCTATGACCAAGGCGCTGCGTAACCGCAGCGTTTGCTTCAGCTTTGGTATAATGCGAAGCTACATGACCATTTTGCATTAAACTATTGGCATATTCTGAGTCTATTCCCAGCTCACCAGTCAAAATATTAACGCCATATTCAACGCTTACATCAGCCGCACGATTAAAGCCATCTAAGCCTGCATGAACACTGTGCGAATGTTTCTTGCTGGAAATACTGCTGCTATTTTGCGACAAATTATCCTCAAGTGCCCGATAATCATAACCATATTTAAACGTCAGACTGCGATCCGCATAGTGATAGAGTGGATACTTGCCAAATAAACTAACTGTCTTGGCATTGCCATCAGGCTTTATCCCCATATCACGCGGTGCTATATTATAGTCCATCTGGCTGTAGCCAACGCCAAGCATCGTACCGCCATGACCAACCAAGGTTTCATAATTTACATAGTAATTATGCATGTGCGAATTTGATATAAGCCCGCCAACACTTACCTTATCACCGTTACCGCTGGCATTATAAATATTTTCCTGCAAGCCATAACGATAACGTCCTGAACTTTGACTGCCATAATTTTCGGCATAGAGAATCGTACTGCTCGGTTTGCCTTTTTCCAAACGAATCGTAAGATCGCTAGTGCCAAATTTTTCACCAGGGCTCAGCACACCTACTGCCCGATTACCATTGATATCCGATAGATTATATAACACTGTTTCCAAGGCATTAGTTTTGATAATACTATCTTCCTTCAGACCGGCGGTAAATTTATGCACGGCATTTTCTGTCATTTGACCGCTATTAGCTAGCTTTATCTTGCCATAGCGCCCCGGAATTACTTTTATTAGTATCATGCCATCCGTGCTCTCCTGTGCCGGCACATAGGCAGCAGCTGCTGGATAACCATTTTGCCGGCAAAAACTGGTAAGCGCATCAAGCGTATGATTAAGCTGGCTTAATGTTTTTTCTTTGCCCATGCCATCCTGCAATATCTTAGTAAGCGCCATCTTATCCAAATAAAGCTCTGGTGCTTCCAATCTGAAATTTGCTATATCAAATTTTACTTCGGTATTTACCGGCAGACTAGCTGGAGTTTTATCTTCTAATGTTGCCTTAGCGGGCTCAGTCAATTTTTCTGGTAAGTTTTGATGTGCATCCGACATAGCCGGCGCCGCCTGAGCGGCATTGCCATTTACCAATATACTTAAGACCGCTGCCGCTGCCACTTTTGCTAACGGCGTATTGATTAGCCATGATTTTTTATTACTGCCATTACCTGTCATTTAACTTTTCATCTCCATAAACTATCATGCTTCAGCGGTAAGATTAACGCCGGTTCCTTCCGAACTCAAAGCGATAGCTGCCTTGCTGGCTACATCAGCGCCAGCTAAATTTACTACCGTTTTACTGCCTTTAAGCTGCATTGAAGCCTGCCTATCATCTTCATCTTCGCCAGTACCAATATTAGCAATTAAATTGCCATGAATATCGCGATATTCGATAGCTGTACTGCCGGTAAGCTTTAGATTATTCGCGCCATCACCTGATGCCTGCTGATAGGAAGTATTATCCGGCGTAAATTTAATATCCTTAGCCACGTCTTTTATTACTTCATTCGTAACATCGCCAGCAGTTTTATTATGATCAGGATCAACAACTATGTTAGCGTCAGGCAGTAAAGCTCTAGTTACTTTGACCGCTGTTTTATTAGTGCCATCCTGCGTAAACGTATAATTCTGACCATAATTACCGCTAGTACGGTTATTATACCAGCCCCAAACCGGGTAAATATCATACCGCACATCAGTACTGTCCTTTTCATCCTTGGCCAATTTAAAGCTGAAATCTTGCTCCATTTGGTTTTTGTCAGCATCAACAGCACCATAAATTTGACCATTATAAGTATCTGGCAGTTTTTCGCCTAATCTAAATTCTTGTGGATTAGCTTTTACAGTCACCGCCGCTCGCGTAATTGTACCATGACCTGCCAGCGTATCTTTAGTGAGTTGATAATTGTCATTATTGATACTAATAGCATAGCTGACATCATGATATTTAAGCTCATCCGTATCTTCACTAATACCAGCATTTTTATCATCATACCATGCTTTTTTTACTACCAAATTAATATTATCATCACCAATTACATTGGTCGCCTTGATATTATTTATCGCATCCTTGACAGCAGTCGTACCATCATATTCTTTACTAGCATCCGCTATAGCAAATGTCAGCTTACGCTTATCAATAACACCCATTCCCTTAAGCTTAATATCGGTGCTGCCATCAGCTCCACTGATAAGTTCAACTTGGCTGTTACTGCCAGCTATCGGCTCAACGACTAATTCATAATTAGTATTATCAACATTTACTTTGTAATCAACATCATGTGTTCCAGCATTTTTATCACTATAAGCTGCATCTTGCGGATTGAATTTTAATATATCATTGACTTTATCGCCGTTACGATCAATAACCGTCGTATCTATCAATTTATCTACCGTAGCATAAGGATTGTTTACCAGCTCAGTTGTACCATCATATACCTTTTTCACCAGCTCACTTGGCTGTTTAACTTTAAGCGTTGCTTTGCTGATATTACCTTGACCATTGCCTATATCGTCTAATTCATAGTTAGTTAGCACACTGCTGTCACCAGCCTTGAGCGCTGCCAAAATTCCTGTATAGCTGACGTCTTTAGCGGTTCCTGCGTTTTTATCACAGTAGACACCAGTTATTTGACTAGTATCCAGCGTCAAACCATCACGATTAATAACCTCAGCACCGAGCTTAGTTCCAGCATTAAGCACAGCATTTATATTATCTGTAACCGCATTGGTTCCGTCATAGGTCTTGCTGACATCAGCAAAATTTACCTTAAGCTGGCGTTTAGCAATATCCCCCGTGCCATTAAGGTTAAGGCTCGTACCATCCCAGCCACTAAAGCTATTGCTGTCAATAGTAAAGTTATCTAGGTTATTTAATGCCAGTTTATAAGTTACTGACTTGTCTTTCCCCGCATTGGCATCAGCATAATTAGCCGCAATAACTGAAAAATCAAGTTTTTCCTCTTTGTCTTTACTGCCATCAGCCTGTTTTAAGATCACGCTTAAAGTTTTGACATTATCCTTAGCTGCTATTAAACTGCTGCCATCTTCGGTTTTATGCGTAACTTCGCTATCACCATTGTAAATTTTACTAGCTTTCGCCAGCAGCACCTTTAAATTGCTGTCAGTTATTTTCAGCTTATTAATCGTGCCACCACCGACAAAGGTATCGGCAGTAACTGGTGTTAGTATTTGCGTATCATCGCCAGCATTTAGCACATAATTATCAGCATCAGCTCCCAAGGCTGCCGCTAAACCAGTATATTTTACTTTATTGCTGACAACATCAGGACTAGCAACGAACTTGCCATCAGTATCAATATAGCCATAGCTTCCATTTATAGCTGCACTAGCAAAAGTATCTCCCGCAACCAATCCCGTAGTGGCAGTAGTCTGTTCTAACACCGCATTGACTTTAGCATAAGTTGAACCATCATAATCCTTAACCGGATCGGTAAATGTGATATTTAAACTACGCTTTTTAATATCGCCCTTGCCTAAAACATAACTCGTGCCATTTTCCTTTGTCAGCTCACTGCCATCAGTATTAAACAGCTGATAGTTGCCAGCGTCACTTCCGGTAAGTGCTACTTCATAGTATACGTCTTTAGCCTGACCCGCATTTTTATCTGAATAACGCCCCGACATAGCATTAGCCAAATTACTAGTACTGCCATTAATGGTTACGTCATCATTACCGGTCAGCCCGCTATCATTGTTTTTAGTTGCAATCTCTATTCTATTAGCTAAGTTGTTATTTTCTATAGCCGTCGTACCATCATAAATTTTGCTTAAAGCGGGCACATCATTTGCCTTAACATAAAGCTTACGCTTGGTAATAGCTCCCTTGCCCGTTGCCCTATTACTGATTTCATAATTATTAAGTACGCCAGCATTACCAGCTGTTAACGCTCCCGTGATACCACTATAATTAATATCCTTGTCATCAGCAGCATTTTTGTCAGCATACTCGCCACTGACTCTAACATTATCAATATTTAAACCATCACGAGCTATAACATCAGCGCCGACCTTAGTACCAGCATTTAGCACAGCACTAATCGGACTTGTAACCGCTTTGGTGCCATCATAAGTTTTGCTGATATCAGCAAAATCTACACTCAAAGTACGCTTTTTAATATCACCTTTGCCATTTAAGTTAAGCTTGGTACCATCCCAGCCATTAAGACTGTTATCAATATCAAAATTCTTGAGATTGGTCAAATTCAGCTGATAAGTAACATTTTTATTACTGCCAGCATTGGCATCATCATAATCAGCATCGGCTAAATTATATTGCAGCTTCTCTTCTTGCCCGTTCTTTAGCGTAACTGCCAAATTTTTAATATTGGACTTAGCTTCATTAACGGTAGTGCCATCTTCAGCCAAATGGGTTACCTTAGTATCACCATTATAGATTTTATTAGCACCATCAACATCCCATTTTAAATTAGCATTGGTTATTTTATATTTATTGATTTTGCCCGTACCAATAAAACTGCCATCAACAGCTACATGTACATAATCAGCTATATGCGCTGAATCCTGTCCGACTTTCGCCTGCACCTCATAATTGCCAGCCTTGTCACCAAGAGCTGCCAGTAATCCCGTATACTTAACTTTATCACTAGTAACATCCGGACTAGCTGTAAAAATACCGTTTTCTACCTGTCCATAATCACCATTCAGCTTAGTGCTGTCAAAAATATCACCATTTACTAAGCCAGTGTCAGCACTGTTTACAAGATTAGTAACTGCATTGACATTAGCTTTAGTTTCTCCATCATAGTCCTTAACAGGGCTATCAAAGTTAACATACAAACTGCGTTTTTTGATTTCACCAAGTCCTGTAATATAGCTCGTGCCATTTTCCTTAGCTAAAGCATTACCGTTAAGATCTACCAGCAGATAGTTGTTGTTAGCATCATTCAAAAGCCCAGTTTCATAACGGACTTCCTTGTTTTCCCCCGCATTAACATCAGCATAATGCGCCTTAACTGCCGTAGTATTGCTGACGGTAACATTATCCGTCCCTAATAAACCGCTACCTCTGTCATTATCTTTAGGTTTCACGATTAAACTGCTGTTAGCGATAGCTTCCGGCTTTAGTTCTTTAGTGCCATCGTAGATTTTGCTAACTGAATCATTATTTTGAACACCAACATAAACCTTGCGCTGCTCAATCGTACCAGCACCAGCAATTGTCTTGCTTATCGTCTGCGTAGTGCTGTCATAATTAACACCGCCCAAAGTATTTAAGCTTGTAAGGTCATAGTTATTACTTAAATCACCATTGAGCGTAATATTATAGGTTACATTTCTCGTGCCTGCATTGACGCTGTCGTAGCTTACACTATTCACATCATAATTATGCAGAAAATCAATTGTCTTATTGCCATTGCTGAAATTAAGGGCTGAAACTTTATCTTTGCCATCAAAACCATTGACCAAAGCATTGGTACTATTATCGTAAACTTTATGCAAACCGCTAAAATCAAAATTAAAATTCCAGCCATTAGCAGCATTGATTGCCAGTCTATCAATAGTGCCCTTGCCATAAGCTATATCACCTAAAGCTGTGCCCTGTAATGTTAATTCATAATTACCCGCGCTCGTACCTGTAAGCAGCGTATTTAAGTGTTCGTACTTAACCGCTTTATCAGTACCTGCATTAGCATCAGCCACAAAACCATTGCCGTCCTGTTTGCCATAGGTGCCAGTAACTTTATCTGTCTTAAAATCATTAGCAAAATCAGCATCAATATCAGTAACGTTATCTTGGGCGGTTATTGCGCCCGCTACCTTATCCGCGGCTACGGCAGCATCGCCATCATAGGTTTTACGAACATCGTTTATAGTAAGTGCCAGTTTATGCTTAGTAATCTCGCCCTTGCCTTGCAAACGGTCAGCTGCCGTATTATCAGCTTGCAACAATTGATAGTTACCAGCACTATCACCGCTTAAACTAAGGGTATAGTCGACATTTTTATCACTGCCAGCATTTTTATCAGCGTATTGACCGTTAACACTTAGATTATTAGCATCACCATTTATAAATCCAGTATCCCGGTCAGTATTTTTGATGGCTATATTATTTTTAGCATTCTTGACTTCAGTGGTTGCATCATATTCTTTGGTCAGTCCATTCTTTACGGACACGAATACCTTACGTGGCGTAATAACACCAGCTCCAGCTACTGTATTAGTAAAATCGCCGGTACCAAAATCATAATTACCCGAATTGTCCGTAAGCTTAATCTGATAGGTAACCGCCTGTGCCTGACTATTGTTACTGTTAGCTGAATAATAGTGCGAGCCGGTTCCTACCGTATAATTTAAACCAGTCGAACCATTATCATAGCTTACACCATTAACAAATAACTGCAAATTATCCTTGGTAACAGTGCTTGGCAAATTGCTATTACCATCGTAGATTTTAGTAAGTTTATCATTTACTCGCCATTCAAGATCAGCAGCACTATTAATAGTTTTTTTCGTGATTGTTCCATTGCCAGTATAAGCAGTGTTTTGTAAATGATAGTTTTTCGCATCAGCTCCGTCTAAAGCAATGCCAGTATAAGTTACCTTATTAGCCCTAGTAACATCAGCGCTGTTGTAATTAGCCTTAGCCGCCGTGTTAATTAAATCAATTGTCAGGTCATCACCGCTTATTTTACCATTCAAGCTTTCTTTACCGTTAAGCATATCAGCCGTTACTTTCGTGGTACCATCATAAACCTTAGTAACATCGCCAAAAGCAACATTTAAGTTTTTCGGCGTTATTTTGCCAGCAATAGCCGTATTATCCTTATTTTTGGTGATGCTTTGCGTCACAAGATTATAGTTAGCCGCTTTGGCCCCAGTTAATTCCGCTGCAAAGGTAATATTTTTGTTAATTACATTGCCATCAGCATCATAGGCAACATTTTTATCGCTGTATTTACCCGTGAGTTTTACGCTCGTACCGTCACCTGCTACCAAAACAGCTGAACCATCAGCATAAGTTATCACGCCAGCAGCCGGATCCCAGGTATTATAATTATCCGCTACGTTATCTTTACTGTCGTACTCTTTGTCAAGATTCGTTTTATTATTGCCAGCCAGTGTAATATCACGCTTATTTATCGTACCAGCACCACTTACTGTATTATTTGGCTGTTGCGCCAAGGTGGTTGAGTTTTCGGTACTAGTCGTATCAAAGGTATAATTGCTAAGCACCTTGTTGTCCGTGCCAGTTATAGTTACCGTATAGGCAAGTTTTTTTGCAGCTGTGGTCAGCCCCGATGCCGTTGCATCAGGCGCTGCGGTTGTACCGTCATCTGTGGTAAACTTAGCACCGCCCAAGGTAAATTTTATCTTGTCAATATCGCTAGCAATAATCCCGCTATCCGTACCAAAGCCATTAGCAATGGTATCCTGACCTAGACGGGTATTAGCATCATAGCTAAAATCAGCTGTACCATCATAGGTTTTACTGCCATTTTCCCATATACCGGTAACCGCATTATAAACTTTGAAACTATTTTTATCCAGCATCCTCGGGGTAATAAGACCCGCATTATTAGCTGTTACATTGTCCGCAGTTACAATTTGTTTACCAAAATAACCCGTAGGATCATAAAGCACCTTGCCATTGCTGTCTTTAAGATAATAGTTTTTAGCTGCGTCACCATCTAAAGTCAAACCATTGATAATAAGATTGCGCGTACCAGCATTAACATCATCATATTTAACCTCAGCATCAGCCGTGCCTTTAACATTAACCGTATCACTAGCAACAGTTCCCGTAACTTGCAAATTAGCAATAGCATCAGCAGCCGTGCCTTTTATAGCATTAGTACCATCATAGACCTTGGTCAAACGCTTGCTGGCATCAGCTGTAAGTGTAAGCGCCTTAGGCGTTATCTCGCCAGCTTTAAAACTAATATCAGTATTTTCAGTACCATTAATATGTAAATCATAGTTACCGCTATCAGCACCTTCTAATTTTAAACCACTGAATTTAATGACACCATATTTACCTTTGCCAACGGTTTTATCTTCTTTAGTATGGGCTTCATCTGAGTAATATTTTCCCGTTACCGTGCCACCAAGTGTTACCGTATCACCAGCAACTAAACCACTATCCTCAATATCAGTTTTCGTAAGTGCTCCCGCAACTGCTGCCACTGTTACATCAGCGGTACCATCGTATTCCTTTACCGGCTTAAAATCAGTATCAACATTAGCATTGACCTGACGTTTGCTAATAGTTATATTACTGCCAGCAACATCATAACCTTGCTGACCTGAGGTGAAATTAGCATACGTTCCTGTTGTAACATTTTTATCCTTACTATTACTGTAATTAATTTGTCTATTATCAGCATTAGCGCCAAAAGTTGCATTACTGATATTTAACGCACTGCCATTATAAACCTTCGAAAAGTCCTTGCCTTCATTATTGCCACTAACTCCGCCCATAGTGTAATCATAGCTGGCTGCCGTAGTACCCTTAAAAAATGCCGTCAATAGCGGATTACTCGTCCCGCCATAAATACGCCAAGTTGATTTAGTTACATTACCCGCATCATCTATCTTCACGCCGCCAGTATCAGTTATATCCCAATTAGCTTTGTTATATACATCAGTCTGCTTATTATCATAAGTTTGGGTAGCAGTCAAAGATGAATTCACCTCGGGATTTACAACCTTAGCACCTGTAGCTGATATTATAAAGCTGTTATCTACAGTTACACTTGTATTATCGGAGATATCGTTAGTAGTTGTATACGAATTCTTTACTAATTTTACATTATCATCATCTGCTGAAGCAAAAAGACCAGCCTTATTATTACTGCCAACGGCACCAGTATTATAGCTGTTGTCAATTTTGTTTGACCAATCCGACGTACCATGACTAATTCCTAAAATACCGCCACCAGCAGATTGTCCAGTATTATAAGCGTTATTTATAGTCGTATCTGTCATTTCGCCTACAATACCACCGACCCATAAATAGCGTGGTCCTGTGACTGTTGTATTTTCATTGTATACATTATTTATAATTGAGTTTGTTGCATTACCAACAATAGCGCCTACGCCTTTTTTGACTACACTGGTGCTAATTTTTGAATTAATAACACCAAAATTATCAATTCGCGCTCCATTAGTAGTGCCAAAAATACCAGCTTCACCAGCTGAATTGATAATTGCATTGCTTACAGTATTGAACATACCATCAAATTTACCAGTAAAATTACTCACTGGCGTGATATTATTCTCACTGCCATCTAATACTACATTCTCGGTCAGCATATAGTTGCCTGAGTTGCTGCCACCTGCGCCAATAATTGATTTATTATTTTTTACATCGTCAGCACTAACTGTCTTATACCAGTCAATATTTATCGCTGTACCGGAAGGTCCCGTTGTTTTACCGCTATATTTTGCGTCACTAGCACCATCAGCATTACCAACGTGAATATAGCCATCATCTGATCTTAATTCAACCGTATTGGCATTAGTCATATTACCAGCAGTATTCATAAAGCGGATATTTTTGCCTTCAGCAACTACCTTATCCGCGGAAATATGCCCCATGTTGACTACATCCGATGCCATTTTTTTATCAGTGCTATCCATTACTGTTGCCATATTATTAGCACTATAAGCATTTTGAGCAACATCATCACTTACATAACGTGTTGATACATAGAGATTGCCAACATTTACGCTAGCTCCCTTGCCAAAAATAACACCATTGGGATTTACAATATAGACATCATTACCGCCTTCGATTTTGCCATCTATCTGCGAAGTATTGGCACCACGAATGATGTTTAAATAATTATTGGTCTTATTACCGCCATCAAATTTTACGGTTTCATCTTTGGCTATTGAAAAATCCTGCCAGCTGATAACGTTATTTTTCGTAGTACTGGTGATATTTACTCCATTGGCTGCCTTTACGATAGCAGCATTGCCAGCTTCTACTTTACCGCCACTTGGCGCACCATAAGCAACCGGTATGATACTAAACATACCGGCTGATAGCGCAATACCTATCCTTATCGCTAAGCTTTTCGCATCCTTGTGCTCTAGATCCATTTTACTACCCCATTACCATATTTGCATAAGAGCCATTCCTAAACTTGGAATGGCTCTTACAATATTTTTTGCTTAACCTTGCAACAGGCTTAATACCTGACTGCTGTTTTGATTAGCCTGCGACAGCATTGCCTGAGCTGCCTGTGTAATGACATTATTTTTCGTATAAGCGGTCATTTCCTTAGCCATATCCGCATCACGGATTACCGAATCCGATGACTGCGTATTTTCACTAGCTACGGTTAAATTCGACTCGGTATATTCCAGCCGGCTTTGCAGCGATCCAACCGTAGTTTGCATATCGAGCGTCTTTTGCAGAGCCAGATCCAAAACGTTTATCGCCGCATTAGCATTCTTGCGCGTAGAAATATTCAAGGTCGAACCATCGGTTGCTGAAAGTCCAAGGGCAACACTGCGCATATCAGAAAAACCGATCTTAACTGTCTGATTAGATTTAGTGCCGACTTGGAAAGTCAATGCATTATCCGGCGAAGCCTCTTCCGCCCGAATAACTTCATTGAAATTATTAAAAATAGAATTAGCCGTGCGATTTATTGTACCATCATGATCCATAACATTAAATGTAATACCTGAAATCTGTCCTGATAAACCAGCTTTTTTCGCTCTAAAAATAACCGCATTACCACCATTAACAGTATGCACCTCAGCACCAGTTCTATCCTTATCGAATTTGTTGCTGACCGAAAGCTCGATATCATTGCCAATTCGACTGGTCTGACCTGTTACTGGATCCTTAGCTCTGCCGAACAAACTTTGAAATGCTGCATCTTCTACGGGGTCAAGAATTGCTGTATAAGTCTTTCCTTCAATTACGTAGGACATTTCTATTTTGCTATCTTCATGAATTCCCAAGCTGCGCCCCGAAAAATCAGTTAAATCTACTAATGCATCCTGCTTAGTAATATTCTGATCAAATCCTTCATTAGATAACACCGTTTTGGTACCGCCAGCTATTACTGAATTATTATGCGAGCCATCGAGCATAGTCTTGCCATTATACGTTACATTGGCATTATCATCAATCTGATCGACTGCTTGATCAAGCTCTTTTTGAATTGTCTGCCGGTCAGCATCAGTATTGGTATCATTAGCAGCGTTAATTACTTTTTCCTTGAGCGTTTTAATAATATCGACTGTACTTTGCAGACCGCCCTCAGCAACTTTCAGCATACTGCCACCAGTCTGAGCATTGTCGACATCCTGATCCAAACTTCTCAGCTGCGTCCGCATTTTTTCCGATATCGCAAAGCCCGATGCATCATCAGCCGCACTGTTGACTTTCATGCCCGATGCTACTTTTTTCAATGATTTTGCCGTTTCTTTTTCATTTTTATTTAACTGATTCAGCGTATTCTTCGCCGAAAGATTATTCTTTACTACCATTGCCATGCTGGAAACCTCCCTGTATCCTAAAGACCTATGCCGCAGTCTTTTTAAGCTTATTATCTATATTAAATATCGAAAAAATTGTCTAAAGCTTAAATTATTCCTCTTAGTTCCCCCATACCTTAGCCATAATATCATGATAAACAGTTTCTAAATGCTGAACTAAGACACTTAGCATCAGTTGTACTAAGTTACTGTCAAATTTTTCATCCGTAAAAGGTAAACAAATATCTACAAGAATAGTACCATTAGCCTGTAAATAATATTTGAAAATTTTATATTGATTATTTAACTCGTTTAAATAATCCTTGATAGCTTCCCGCTTGCTGTCTTCTATGTTATTTACTATCTGCGTGCGGATTATCGTAAAGAGACTCGTATCAATGATAATAGCCATCGGCAGTATCTGACCATTAGTCTCAATACGTGACCGAAATATAACCGTTTCATATTCATCATCAACTGTATTAACCGAAAACACATTTATATCGTTATCTATTAAAAATTCCTGAAATTTTATTGCTTTTTCATTATTCGCGACACCACGCTTGGCTGCCATGATACTACCCCCATCCAAAAATGCTCTCTTTTATTATACCATGACAATTATAGCATAAAAAAATATTGTATAATAAATTTAAGAATAGGAACGTACCGGTAATCATAACATGGACTGACTGTATTGGCAATAAAAAGCAACAGTAAAACGAAACTTTTGTAGCGCCCCCCATAAGTTAGATTCTTGAGCCTAACTTATGGGGTTACTACATTTTATTCGTTTTACTGCTGTTTTTTTATTTATAAGGTAACGCCATCTTTAAATATTGCTAATTCGTGTTTATCCAAACTTTCTGATTTGGCCTGTTTGCGTCCCGAAGCTACATCTAATATGTACTGCATAAATTCTTCGCTGACTTCTTCCATACTGTTGCCTTCCAAAAGCTTGCCAGCGTTAAAATCAATCCAATTAGACTTGAAATTAGCTAGCTTGGAATTGCTGGCAATTTTTATGGTTGGAACCGGGCTAGCAAATGGTGTCCCCCGTCCGGTCGTAAATAGTACCATGTGGGCGCCAGACGCTGCCAATGCGTTAGCCGCTACCAAATCATTACCTGGTGCTTGTAATAAGAGGAGCCCTTTTTCTGAGGCTCTATCACCATAACTTAAGACATCCTGTACTTTGGCACAGCCGCCCTTTTGCACGCAGCCAAGAGATTTATCTTCCAGCGTTGTTATGCCACCAGCCTTGTTGCCTGGTGATGGATTTTCATTGATTTTTTCGCCATAGCGCATAAAATATTCTTTAAAATTATTAATCAACGCCACTGTTTTATTAAACACCGCTTCATTTTGAGCTCGATTCATAAGCAGGGTTTCAGCGCCAAACATTTCCGGAACCTCGGTTAAGATACTAGTGCCACCCGCAGCAACAATTTTATTTGAGATCATTCCGACCAAAGGATTGGCCGTAATACCAGAAAAACCATCCGAACCGCCACATTTCAGCCCTAGTATCAGCTTGCTTGCTGGCTGCTTAGTTCGCGTAAACTTGCTAGCATAAGCACAAAGCTCCTTCATGATACTTACACCAGCAGTAATTTCATCAGCAACATCCTGACAAACGAGGAACTTAACCCGATTTTCATCATAGTCACCTATGGCCTGTTTCATAAGTTCCACTTGATTGTTTTCACAGCCAAGGGAAAGTACCAGCACGGCACCAGCATTTGGACTATGCACCAGTCCCGCTAATATCTTTTGCGTATGCAGCTGATCATCACCTAACTGTGAACAGCCATGTGGATGGCTGTAGGCGTAAATACCATCAATGTTAGCCGTTTTAAACTGCTGGCTCTGCGCCTCAATTTCCCGCGCCAGTGAGTTAACGCAGCCAACTGTCGGCACAATCCAGACCTCGTTACGAATACCAGCACTGCCATCAGCGCGTTCATACCCCATAAAATAGTACTCATGATCATTTTTTATGGCAGTATTGCCAGCTTGCTCTGGCTCATATTCATAAGTCAGCAGATTACCTAGTCTGCTTTTGACATTATGCGTATGCAGCCAAGCTCCAGCCGTTACCGCTTCCTTGGCGCTGCCGATAGGAAAACCATATTTTATGACATTTTCACCTTGAGCTATAGCTTTGATCGCCATCTTATGACCAGCTGGAATATCGCTTTGCGCAATATAGGTATTGCCATTGAGCTCCAGTTTTTCACCTTTAGTTAGTGGTTCAACTGCTACCACCACATTATCCGCTGTATTTATCTGAAAAATCTTTGCCATCAAACCAACCTACTTTCCGAGCTCTTCGATATGTTTTTTGGCGCCGACAGTCATAATCCGGCTAAAATGTCCATCAACCGCACATTCAAAGCCAGCAATTTGCGTAAGGTCTTCGCCCCACCAGTCAGCTGCACTCATGACGTTATGGATATACTCCATATCACTAAGTGCTGACCATTCTTTTATCTTAGCCAGCTTATCGGCGTCATCATGGATCTCATAACTATTACCTTCACGCTTGCCGATGAGACAGCCATCACCTGCCTCAGTCGTATGATAAAATGCCAGCAGCGCCGCAAAGGAATACGTCAGCCATTTAGGCAGTTTGCCGTTAGCTTTTACACTATCCTTCAACGTTGGCAAAACTCTTGCCCGCCATTTGGAAAGTGAATTTAAAGAAATGGCAAGCAAAGCATGATTGACAAAGGGATTAGCAAAGCGTTCAAATACTGCCTTAGCAAAGGCCTTGGCTTTAGCCTCCGGCATGTCAACCGTCGGTACAATTTCTTCAAATACCGACTGCTCCAGCTGTTTAAAAACCGCTTCATCCTGCATACATTCACCAACATAATTAAAGCCAGCTAAATATGCTCCTAATACCATTGATGTATGAGCACCATTAAGAATACGAACCTTCTGTTCTTTGAATTTTTCAATATCCTCAGTAAATTCTACTTGCAGCTTATCACTATTTAACGGCAGCATAGCCTTAACTCTAGTATCACCAATTACCCACAAGCCAAATGGTTCACCCTGATCTAAAAGTTCATCAGTGTAGCCAAGTTCCTGCTCATAAGCAGCAATATCGCTGTGCGGGAAACCTGCCACTATCCTATCGACCAACGTACTAGCAAAAATACAAGCCTCATCAAGCCACTTAATGAAATTTGCCTCTAACTGCCACAACTCAGCATATTGTTTGACACATTTTTTTAAGGTCTCACCATTGTGATCGATAAGCTCGACTGGCAGCATAACTAAACCTTTTTCTTGACTGCCAGCAAAATACTTGTACCGTGTCCATAAAAGCTTAGTTAATTTAGCTGGAAAAGTTTTAGGCGGGCAATCAGTGAACTTATCACTAGCATCATAAACAATTCCTGCCTCAGTCGTATTGGATACAACAAATTTTAGTGTTTCACATTCAGCCAGTTTCATAAAAGCTTCATAATCAGCATAAGCACCGATTACGGAATCAATGCATTTTATGACTCTGTTTTCTTTATAGGGCTTACCTGCTTTTTGACCGCGCAATGCCACCGTATAAAGATTATTTTGCCGAGCAAAACGCTCATTTTTTTTCGCTCTTGGCATGACTACCGCTACATTGGCATCAAAATCATTTTCTTCATTAGCTACGTCAATGGCATAATCGACAAAAGCTCGCAAGAAATTACCTTCACCAATCTGCAAAAACTTTACTGGATGCTGCTCCCGCTCATACAATTCACTAATATTTTTCATTGCCTGCTCCCTTATTTGTCAAAACCAAAATAGCGATTAGCATTGTTATAGCTTATATCTTCAACAATTTTGCCTAAAAATTCGATATCAGCTGGATATTCACCATTTTCTACGAGATTTCCTAAGAAGTTGCACAGAATACGACGATAATATTCATGCCGTGTATAAGAAAGGAAGGAACGGGAATCAGTAAGCATACCTAAAGCATTGCCAAGCACCGAAAGATTGCCCACGTTAGCTAATTGTGCTTCCATGCCAAGCTTAGTGTCATTAAACCACCAAGCAGCACCCTGCTGGATTTTTCCGGGAACCTCGGATCCCTGGAAGGAACCGATTATCGTGCCAATCATCGCATTATCAGCTGGATTCAAAGAATAAATAATAAGCTTAGGCAAAGCATAGTTCTTTTCCATGGCATCCATTAAATGGACCAAGCCTTCACCACAATTATAAGTTGCTATGCAATCAAAACCAGTATCTGGACCTAAACGATCATACATATTGCTATTGTTATCCCGAAGGGCTGAATAATGAATCTGCATTGCCCAGCCACGCTTAGTATATTCCTTACCTAAGAACAACAGTAATGCAGTTTTATATTTTTCAATTTCGTCTTTGGTCGGCTCACCCTTGCCATTGATAACCTTGCCAACAATATCATCAAGTTCATATTCATCTGCTGGATTGCAGAATACATATTCCAGCGCATGGTCAGCAGCCTTGCAGCCCATTTCAGCAAAGAAGTCTATTCTCTTACTCAGTGCATCGCGGATATCCTGCATCGTGCTGATTTCAACACCTGCAGCCTGTCCCAGCTCATATTTCATATAATTTTCCCATTCCGGCTTTTCAATGCGCATAGCCTTATCCGGACGCATAGCTGGCAAAACCTTGGCTGAGCATTTACCATCTTCTTTAATTTTTTTATGCCATTTAAGATCATCGGCTGGATCATCAGTCGTGCAAATAACCTTTACATTAGACTGTTTTATAATTCCTTGAACCGACATATCCGGCTCTTGTAATTTTTCATTGCAAAGCTGCCATATTTCTTCTGCCGTGTCACCATTTAACGTTTTATTGCAATTGAAATACCGTTTTAACTCTAAATGAGTCCAATGATACAAAGGATTACCTATAGCCCGTGGCAAAGCCTCAGCAAATTTTTGAAATTTTTCTCTAGCCGTAGATTTATCGCCAGTGATGTATTTTTCATCTACACCATTGGTGCGAATCATCCGCCATTTATAGTGGTCACCGCCTAGCCAGACCTCAGTAATATCCTTAAAACGATGATCTTCCGCTATTTCCTGCGGGCTGATATGACAATGATAGTCAATAATCGGCATCTTCGCTGCATATTCATGATAAAGCTTTTTTGCCGTTTCTGTTTGTAATAAAAAGTCTTCGTCCATAAATGGTTTCATGATAAATTACCTCCCTATTGTACCGCTGCTTGCTATTATAAAATCTTTCATTAAAATTACTTATCTTTACATTTATTGTAAGCTCTTACACTATTATTGTAAGACTTTTCCTGCTCATTGTCAACGTATTTTTAAGGATTTCGTATTGTTTAGTCTCCTAAATATCGCAGAAAAGTACTAATTAATGGTGTTGACATCAGGCTAAAGGATTTGATTAAATCCATTTGCGATTAAACCAAAGTTGACGTAATCGAAATGGAAATCACATTTTCTTCGCATAGAATAAAAATATATGGGCAGGACATTGCCCATTGTTGAGAGAACTCGTAAGACCTGCTATTTCAGCAGGCAAGGTTCGCTAATATCTCAGAATACCATAGCTTTAGCTATGGAGAATATGTCAAATGAAACCGCTTTCTCAAGTACTTGCTTGTAATCCCTTACAATGCCAATTATAGATATCAACAGCAGTATTATCAATAAACTGTTATTATTTTTTGAAAATTTATTATTTAGTCATAATTAACGAAATTTCTATTATTTGTTTCTATTTGTTTCGTATTTCGCGTTTTGTACGCAATATTTTATTATTTATGCTTATTGATATGAACTTATTGTGCATAAATTCATTTTAATTATTGGTGCTAAACATTTTATCTGATTGATTTATTAGAAAAATCAATGTAAGCTATTGCAAAATTTACGCTATTTGCTATACAATATGGAATATAGGACATCTTGTTTTACATTTTGTTACAATTTACAGGAGGTTGCTATGACTATTTATGATATCGCCAAGGCCTGCGGCGTTTCTATTGCCACAGTTTCCCGCGTCTTAAACAATAGTGATAAAGTAAGCAGCAAAACTCGACAAAAGGTACTTGCTGTTATCAAACAAGAAAATTACACCCCCAACCCTTTTGCCCGTGGTCTTGGCCTTGATTCCATGAAGATGATCGGGCTGCTTTGTACCGATGTAGCTGACGCCTTTTATGCAAAAGCCGTAGCCCTCGTCGAACATGAATTAAAGCAGCACCATCTTGATATGATGCTGGTATGCACTGGTGATGAACTTAGTGAAAAGAAAAAATATATCCAGTTTTTATTAAAAAAGCACGTTGATGCTATCATCCTTATCGGTTCCCCCTTCCATGAGGCAGGGGATAACTCTCATCTAGCGGAAGCTTCCCAGGAAGTACCTATCATTGCCATTAACAGTCTGTTAGATATTCCCAATATTTATAGCGTACTCTGTGACGAAGCTGGCGGTATTGAGCTCGCCGTTAATGAACTGGCAAAGGCTGGTTGCCAAAATATCCTCTATCTCTATGACAGCTTAAATTACAGTGGCAAGCAGAAGCTCCAAGGTTTAGCCAGCGGTTTAAAAAACAATCATTTGCCACATCAAGAAAAACTAATCTTGCAAGTCGCTAAAAATTTAACGGCAGCTGAAGCTGCCGTTAACAAGTTATTGACCAATCATCTGCAATTTGACGCTATAATTGGCTCCGAAGATATTATCGCCATTGGTGCCCAAAAAGCTTTATCTGCTGCTAAATTAACCATACCGGTCATCGGCTGCAACAACTCCGTACTTGCTGAATGCTCGACGCCAGCTCTTACCAGCATTGACAACCGCTTGGATATATTATGCCCAGCAGCAGTTGACGTTTTAAGCAAAATTCTCGAGCAAGGACCCGATGCCGCTCCTAGTCAGACTATTTTCCCCGCCCTAATCGCCTATCGAACAAGTTTTAACCACCAAAAAGACCCCCAACGGTCCGGTCGTTGAAGGTCTAATTAATTAGAAAATTATCCTTTACGCCGTGAAATATGGCGAGCAAACAACATCACGCATATTATCGCAAAAATTATTCCCGCTGGGTAGGAAATAGCCGTTGGCAATTGCAATCCTTCGGGAGCTTGCAATATATAAGTAAATGTAACCGCCGACATAAATGTTGCCGGAACTGCCGGAATCAGCCAGGTCTTAGTACCTGGCTTTTTAGCATACAGGTAAACAGCACCAGTCCACAATACAATCATCGCCAATGTCTGATTGGTCCAAGAGAAATACCGCCAAATAATATTAAAATCCATCTGTGATAAAATACCGCCAATAGCTAAAAGCGGAATCGCAAACATTAAACGTTTAGTTGCCTTGCTTTGATCAACTTTAAACCAGTCTGCAAGTGTAAGCCGAGCTGAACGGAATGCCGTATCACCAGACGTAATCGGACAAGCAACCACACCAAGCATAGCGAGGACTGCACCGATTCCAGTTCCCATAAAGCCTACACAAATGTCATAGACTACGCTTCCCGCACCACCAGCTTTCATGGCAGCAGCTAATCCGCCAGTACCATCATAAAACGTCACCCCGGCAGCAGCCCAAATAAGCGCAATAATACCTTCCGAAACCATAGCGCCATAAAATACGGGACGACCTAAACGTTCATCTTTAAGGCAGCGAGCCATAATTGGTGACTGCGTTGAATGGAAACCGGATATAGCTCCACAAGCTACTGTAATGAACATCAACGGCCAAATAGGCATTTTTTCTGCACCTAGCGGATGCAGATTGCTAAGCGACATTTCCGGCATCGTATGTCCGCCAACACCAAATAACATACCAGCCATAATACCAAGTGCCATAATGATAAGGCAGGCGCCAAACAACGGATAAAACCTAGCTATTATCGTGTCAATTGGCAAAAGCGTTGCCAAGAAATAATAGATAAGTACACACGGCAGTACATAAGTCACTGCTACACCAGTAAGTTTAGCTAAAAGACCAGCTGGTCCCGTCATAAATACAGTACCAACTAACACCAGCAGTACCACTGAAAAAACACGCATTATCGTAAGCATTGTTTTGCCCATATGGTTGCCTACTACTTCAGAAATACTCTTGCCATCCTCGCGCAAAGAAATCATTCCGGAAAGATAATCGTGCACACCACCAGCAAAAATAGTACCAAATACAATCCATAAATAAACACTGGGGCCCCAAATAGCACCACCCAAAGCTCCAAAAATCGGTCCTAAACCAGCTATATTTAATAGCTGAATCATAAACACCTTCCAAGTGGGAAGCGGAATATAATCCACACCATCATTATGAACCATGGCTGGGGTTGGTTTATCCGTTGGCCCGAATAAATTGTCAACAATCTTGCCATAAATAAAATAGCCGCCAATCAGGGCTAACAAAGCTACCAAAAAGGCTGTCATAACATTTCACTCCATTCTCTATCAATATCATGCTTTAATAATAATTGCGTTCTTGCTGCCCTCCCCTTAAGTATAGTTTATATAAAAATATGTTATCATACTAACACAAACATTCAGAATTGTCTATACAATACTATTTGAATTAAGATACTGAATTTTTATGCTATTCATAGCCACAAGTTATAATCTAATTAGCAGTTTATATTTTGAGTAGCCAACTTTAGACCATCGCGTTATAATTGAGCTAGTATTTTTTATAAAAGCAGTTATTTTAAGGAGTTATTTATGGAAATTATTTTATTTTTGCTGCTAGGCATTAGTGTCGGCATTTTCGGCACGCTAGTTGGCATCGGTGGCGGTCTTATCTGTGTACCAATTTTTATTTTGCTAATGTCTGACGGTGGTATTTATCCTTATTTTCATTCAGCCGCTCAGATTACTGGCACTTCACTAGTTATCGTACTTGCCAACGCCGTATCCGGAACCATTGCTTACATCAAACAGCAGCGGGTCTTTTTTAGAGCTGCTGTTCCCTTTGCATTAGCTACGCTCCCTGGTGCGTTTTTTGGTTCCTATATCGTCGACAGCTTCAGCGGACCCATGCTTGATTTTTATTTTGGGATGTTCCTCCTCATAATGGCTTGCATTATGTATTGGAATTCTACTCACAAACCGCCTGCTGACATTATGGATCTGCCAAAGGATTTTGTTTTTAATAAATGGATCGGTATCGGTGCCAGCTTCCTCGTCGGTTTCATCTCAAGTATTTTTGGCATTGGCGGTGGCGTAATTCACGTTCCGCTAATGATTTATCTCTTAGGGTTCCCTGTACACGTAGCAACCGCTACTTCCCATTTTGTCCTTGCCTGTTCATCAGCCTTTGGCGTAGTTTCGCATTTCCTGCTGAATCACATTATTTGGCTGCCAGCTATCGGCATTGCTGCTGGCGCAGCTATCGGGGCGCAAATTGGTGCTAAAATTTCTCAAAAAACAAAGTCCAAGATAATTCTCGGACTTTTATCACTCGCTATGTTTGCCCTTGGCTGCCGTTTAATTTTACTAGGCAGCACTCATTAAAGAACTAATATCGTTTTCAGCTTAGCTAATGTCTGCTCTTTATGAAAGCAGGCTTCTTTAACAAAATCAGCTATATATTCATAAAAAATACCATTTGCCTCGCAAAGCTCTTTTAGCCTAGCGAGGTTTTTTGCTGTATCAATGTCATATTCTATCCTATGCAATATGCAGGCCAGCTCCTTGCGCAATGCTGGCGTATATAAGCCTTTTAAGTTAGCTACACCAGCCGTACTGCGAGACGCTTTAACTAACCAGACTGCGGTTGCTAGATCCTGGGATATATTAGCAAAACCAAGCTCCTCCCAATACTTTGCAGTGCCAGAGTTATCATCCTGCTCACCTGGCACAAAATAAATTTCTTTAAACAGTGTATCATCTAAGAGCTTTACCACTTCTTTTTTAGCATACAGATGCTGTTCCCGTATCGGAAATTCCCCTATTTTTAGTCCTTGTAAGATTTCATGATAGCGTATATTAATAAAGCTCGTATAAAGTGTACCTACATCAGTTAATTTGCGGCTAAAATCCATAAAAGTATTATATGGGTCATAAGCATATTCCAAAGCTGATTCAGCGATAATCATATCAAAAGCTGCATCAGCAAAGGGAAGTTTTTTCTGTCTATAATCAAAAACCTGCCAATCAATAGCCAGATCGGAAAATTCTGGTAAAGCCGGTATTTCACTATAACGCGTTATAGCCGTCAACTTGGCTTGCGGAAAAAGCTTGCGCAATTTAGGCAAATAAGTAATACTTTCTATTACTAAACAGCGTAAAGCCAGTGGTCCGCCAGTTAAAAAGCAGCTTAAATCCTGTCGCATAAAGAAAAATCTCCCCTCGCCTGCCACAAATCAGAACAAAATTGAATAAAACTTTTAATATAAGCTTTTTCATTCATTAACGTTGAAGCTTCTAATTTTTTTCGCAAATTTTGCTGATAATTGATTAATCCAGCTTCATCGCTAGCCAAATTTACCGCAATTTTAATATATTCTTGATAGTCACTGGCAATAAATTCCGGCAACCCTGCCGCCGTCAACAAACTCACACCAAAACGCGCACTATAACGCAAACCAGCTAACGTCACTACCGGCACCCCCATATAAAGTGCGATTGCGGTTGAAGCGCCTCCTGGGTAGGGAAAAGTATCTAACATGATATCAATATCATGATAATCAGCTAAATAATTATCACTGCCTAAACGAACTTCAATCCGTTCAATTGGCAAATCTGCCGCAACTAATCTCTGCTTCATAGCCGTACGGCGTTCAGTTAAATTAGTTGTATCTTGCAAAATAAGCTTGCTTTTAGGCAGCCTTTGTAAAATTTGACGCCATACATTCAGAACATCTTTATTTATTTTTAAAAAATTTTGATAGCAGCCAAAAACAACTGCCCGTCTCTTTCTCGGCTGCAAAATAATCTTCTTCATCGCAAGGGTTGGACGAAAACAAAAAGCTGCTGATAAATAATATAATTGTTCCGTAAAACAAGCCGCCGCCATTTCACTATCAGGTGATAGCTTTTTATCCGTCCATATAGCATCAACAAAATTTAGTCCTGTTGTATCAAACCAGCCAATACCACAAATATTTACCGGCGCTGGTTTTTTCGCTAATATCATGAGTGTCATTCCACCGGCTGCTTGCCCCGTAAGATCTATAAGTATATCTATCTCATCAGCTCTTATGCTCATAGCAGCCGCTTCAATCGATTTATGACTAAAATCGCTATACTTAACTTCAGACTTTATTTTATTAGTAAACGCATCAGTTTGCTTACTTAAAGAATACGCATAAATATCTGCCACATTCTCAGGAATTCCCCGTAATAATATTTCATAAAAACGTGCAGCTGACGATTCTAAAAAATCAGCGCTTAAAAAACCAAGACGTAATTTATCGTGCGGTATTATTTTCCGTGCAGGAAGCAATTCTTCCTTACGATAAAAATTTTGACTAGCAAAATGCTGTTCGGCTAAATCAATCGCACTAAGTCCCGGCAAGTAATGCAAAGCAAATAAATAATTAGCATAATGCTCGCGCTGACTGCGTAAGTACACATCAGCTTTAGCTGCATTAAAATAAGCTGCCGCTATGCCCTCAGCATCAACTAAGCCAAAAAACACTGCTCCATATAGTTCATGCAGCTGCCACTCATCAGCGGGTTTTATAAGGCCTGATTTACGCAACGCTTCGAGCTCTTGTTTAGCTGATAAGAAACAACCTTGCGCAATTAAACTTTTGACTGATTTTAGCAGTTCAGCTGACTGTTTCATAGTATTTTTTCCTTTTCCATTATCCATTTAAAATAAAATACGCTATTTCTGGCGGACAGCCAAAGCGGAAGGGAAACCAGCTGCCATTGCCACTATGCACATAACCATAAGAACTGCCAAGCTTTACCATACCGCGCGTATATTTAAATACCGGAAATAAAGGCAAGCCAAAAATACCAAATTGACTGCCATGGGTATGACCGGTCAAAGTCAGCGGTATGCCTAAAACAGCTGCATTATCAATAAATTCTGGATGATGCGCTAACAAAATTGTTTTAGCTGGCAGATTATCAGTCATAGCCTGCTGCAAAAATTGCTGACGTTCATTATAAAAAGCCGGCTCCCCTTTAGCAAAGCTATATTCAACCCCAGCTAGCCAAAAATCTTGATTGCCAACCTTAGCTGACTGATTGTAAAGCGTATGCACCTTGGTCTTAGCTAAAATTTCCTTTATCCTGCCAAGTCCGCGATAATATTCGTGATTGCCTAAACAATACCAGATACCATCTGGAAAACATGCACAAAATGAATCAAGCACTTTCGCCGCAGCCTCATTTTGTTTCACATCATCAAACAAATCACCAGTTATAACCAGCATATCAGCTTTGCTGTCCGCTGCTTTAGTAAGTAATTCTTTAAAGTCCGACACCCTAAAAAACAGTCCTAAATGGATATCACTTAACTGAGCGATTTTATAGCCCGCTAATTCTATATCAGGGACCGAAATATCATAATAGCGTTCAACAGTATGCGTCCTTTCATAAAAACCACCATAAAAGCTCATCCCCGCCGCGGCTGCTGGATATACCGCTGCTTTTTTTAACAGCTGGCGCCGACTGACATCTTCTGGTACCTTAAGCATTCTCCTGAAGCTCCAGCGTACAATTACAGCTAGTATTATCAGTACACTAGCTATTATTTGCAGCATAAATATTACTATAAAATTCACCACCACCAGTCCAGTTTCTGGTGGTGAATTATACAGCCAATGGTCATTGCGCATTAAAAACCAAGCCGTTCCACCGTCAAATAATATTATAATAACGCTTATGATTTTTCTAAGCCTGCCATAACATAAATACCGGCAGCACCATAAACTTATCATCATGACTAAAAAAGTAAAGCTCACTAATATTATTCCAAACAATCCGCCCATATTTTTCCTCCTCTGTTGCTACCCACAATATACTACCATGATTCAGTCCAAAAGGCGAAAAAAATAGAACCGGCAGAGCCGATTCCTCCATCTAACAAAAATAAATTTGACATAACTCCTATATTTTACTTATGCCAAGCCACGAACATGAGCATTTTCTGCTTGTCTTTCCCGATAATACCAGCGAATAGACTTGCCGATAGCACAACGCACTGCGTCGAGCTGACCAGCCATAGCTAACTTTCTCAGCTGATTTACGTCAAAGCCATTAACCGACAAATAACTTGCCGAAAGAAATCCTCCCCGTTTTAAAATTCTGCGATAACTAACGCTGTCGCGACGGTCCATTTCGATGTTTTTGATTGCCATAAAAACAACCCCCCATAAATTTCTTTGCTGAAACTATGAAGTTTCTTTACATACTAGCTCGTGACACCTTGATTATACCACACCAATGTAAAGCTGTATACTTATTTACACAACATTTACATTTGCGTACCTGTATTCTTATAGCGTTGCCAATGCCACCAATTATCGTATTCTATCTTGTTTACGAAATTAACTTATGCTTTATAATACAAAACGTTTACCGGTTACTAATATTTTTAGTTTTTTCTTGGTTTTTCTTAGGTTTTTCAAGCAGGCTATAGGCTAATATAAATTTTTATTATATAATAGAGCTAATTCATGTATAGTATTTTTTTAGGAGGCTTTTCTATGCTGACCGCACAAACGAAAGAGTATCCGCTGCCTGAGGAACTCCAGGCCAAAATTGACCTCGTTTTGGAATCACACGACAATGATCCAACGCAGATAGTTGGTATTTTGCTCGATGTGCAGGATTTAAATGAACGTCATTATGTCCCAGAACCGGTTGCTTATTATTTAGCTGACCGGCTGGATATACCAGTAACCAATGTTTTTGACTGTTTGAACTTTTATAGTGAACTTTCATCTACGCCAAGAGCTAAGTATCCTATTCAGGTTTGCAGCTCACCAGCTTGCAGGGTTAATGTCATTGATACTAACCGCCTGCTTAGCACGCTTGAACGCCTGCTTGATATAAAAGTTGGTGAAACTACTTACGATGGTCGTTTTACTCTTGAACGTACCACCTGCTATGGAGCCTGCGACCGCGCGCCATCGGTACGCATCAATGGGCATGTTTACGATCACTTGGACACGCAGGAGAAAATCGAAGCTCTTCTGCGCTCCTTAACCTGAGGAGGCTACAGCATGAGCAAGAACATTCGCTTTCTGACCCAAAATTTTGGTCAGTACGATACTTCATCAATCGGATCTTATATGAATATTGGCGGTTTTGAAGCTTTGCGCAAAGCCGTTACTATGGATCCGGAAAAAATTTGTGATATCATAAGTGCCGCTAAAGTCCGTGGACGTGGCGGTGCAGAATACCCTATGGGGCGCAAATGGTCGCAGGCCCGCGCTGTCAAAGGCGAAAATAAAATCGTTGTTTGCAATGCCGATGAAGGTGAAACTACTACCTTTAAGGATCGCGAACTCATCAAAAATGATCCATTCAACTTAATCGAAGCCATGATTATTGCTGGTTATGTTTGTGGTGCTACTGATGGTTATATCTATATGCGGGCCGAATACGCCTGCCATCGTCCACTTATTTTAAATGCTATCCGCCAAGCTAAAAACTATGGTTTTCTCGGGGAAAATATTCTCGGCAAAGGCTTTAATTTTAACTTGCATTTATACTCTGGCGGTGGTGCTTATGTCTGCGGTGAAGGCACGGCTCTTATCCGCTCCATCGAAGGCAAAGCTGGCCGTCCACGCATGAAACCGCCTTTCATCAAAGTAAGCGGTCTGTTTGCCCGTCCTACCTGCCTAAACAATGTTGAAAGTCTCTCTCTTGTCCCCCATCTCATTATGGACAAAGATAATGTTTACGGCAAATGTGGCAGTGGTGAATCTATTGGTACCAAAATGGTCAGCGTTGCCGGCAATGTCAACCATCCTGGCGTATTTGAAATTCCATTTGGCACTACCATAAGAGAGATAATTTATAATCTTGCCGGCGGTATTCAGCATGATCGCGATATTCAACTGATACAATTTGGCGGAGCTTCCGGAAAAATTGCTGATGCATCTATTCTTGATACGCCATATACCTATGATGATTTGTGCGCCGCTGGCGTCATGGTTGGTTCCGGTGCTTTATTAGTTATTGATAAACGTACTAGTGTCATTGATTTTCTGCGTCTCAATCAGGAATTTTTCTCTGAAGAGAGCTGCGGTCAATGCACACCTTGCCGCGAAGGCAATTTACATATCAAAATCATCCTTGATAAAATTGCCAATCATACCGCAACTGCTGAAGATATTAAAATTATGTCGAAAATTGCTAAGGTTATGTCCATGTCGTCATTATGCGGCTTAGGCGAAACCGCTCAAAATACCCTGCGCTCCGCCATGCAGGTATTCCCGGAAGTTTTTGAAGTCGGAGGTGCTAAATAATGGCAGCAGAAAACGAAGCTTGTGCGCAAATGATTCATTTAACCATCAATAATATCCCCGTTGAAGTTCCTAAAGGTACCAAGATCATGCAAGCTGCTAAAACTCTTGGTATTGATATCCCGCATCTTTGTTATCATGAAGATCAGCGGATAAAAGCCCACTGCCGGCTTTGTTCAGTTGAAGTTACTGGCAAGCGCCGCTTGCTTGCTGCCTGCTCAACCGAAGTTTGGGAAGGCATGGATGTACACACTGACACGGAAATTGTCCGTGACACTCAGGTCTCAATACTCCAGTTAATGTTAGCTAATCATCATAAGGACTGCCTTAGCTGTCCGCGTAATCAAAACTGCGATCTGCAACGTCTTTGCAGCCGTTTTAATATTTTAAAATCACCGCTGCCAAGTGTCGTAAAAGATGAACCACGTATTGAAACTAATCCTTCGATTGTCCGTGATCCGTCCAAGTGCATCCGCTGCGGTCGCTGCATAAGAGCCTGCAAGGATGTTCAAGGCATTGCTGCGCTCACTTACGCTGGCCGCAGCAGTGATATTGTCGTCACGACTGCATTCAACAAGCCAATGGAAAAAACTGACTGTGTTCTTTGCGGACAATGCAGTCTAGTCTGCCCAACCGGTGCTATCGTTGAAAAAGATGATACCCAAAAAGTTCTCGATGCTTTGCAAAATCCGAAAAAGCACGTCATTGTTCAGGTAGCACCAGCAGTCCGCGTTGCTTTAGGTGATGCCTTCGGCATGCAGCCTGGTGCTATCATGACCGGACAAATGGTAACCGCACTAAAACTGCTCGGTTTTGACAGCGTATTTGATACTAATTTCGGCGCCGACCTTACGATTATGGAGGAAGGTTACGAATTTCTTAACCGCCTGAATAATGGCGGTGTCCTCCCGATGATGACTTCTTGCAGCCCAGGCTGGGTTAATTATGTCGAAAAACATTTCCCTGATTATCGCGATCACCTGTCATCAGCTAAATCGCCTATGAGTATGTTTGGCGCTATCGCCAAAACTTATTATCCGGAAAAAGCCGGGCTCGATGTTAACGACATCGTAACCGTTGCCGTAATGCCTTGCACTGCTAAAAAATACGAAGCTTCCCGCCCGGAAATGGGACGTAATGGTCAGCAAGACGTTGATATCGTCCTTACTACCCGCGAGCTTATCAAATTAATAAAATACGTTGGTCTTTCCTTAACTGAGCTTCCGGAAAGCGATTTTGACAGCCCGTTAGGCGTTGGTTCTGGTGCTGGTGCTATCTTCGGCGCAACCGGTGGCGTCATGGAAGCTGCTCTGCGTACAGTTTACGAAAAAGTTACCGGAAAAACACTAAAAAAATTAGAATTTACAGCCGTTCGTGGCTTTGAAGGCATCAAAGAAGCTACTGTTACTATCAATGGTCGTGACATCCGCCTTGCCGTAGTTCATACCTTAAAAAATGCCCGTAAAATTATGGAGCAAGTAAAGAAAGGCATCAGCCCTTATGACTTCATCGAAGTCATGGCTTGCCCAGGCGGCTGCATCGGCGGTGGTGGACAGCCAATCGGTACGACTAATGCCATTCGTCAAAAACGCATGGCAGCTTTATATGAAATCGACAAAAACATGCCACTGCGCAAATCACATGAAAATCCTGAGATTATCACCCTTTATAAAGATTTTCTTGGTGAACCTCTTAGCGAAAAAGCTCACGAGCTCTTGCATACCACTTATACCAAAGTTACAAAACCTTATAACTTCAATTAAATCCATAACAAACTTTTTACCACAGCAAAAATTATTGCTGTGGTTTTTTTCTGTCTGCGTCTTAATGATTATGATAATTATTATTATTGACTTTTGTGAATATCTATGGTAGATTATTCATGTTGCTTATTGATAATGATAATCTATTTGTATTAAATCTAAACGGAGGAATTTATGGACAGCATCTCTTATTTTACCCATTTATTCAGCAAAGGCGGCTTAGTTATGTATCCCCTGGTTATTTTTTCGATAGCAGCTATTGCTATTGCTTTTGAACGTTATTCCTATTATCGTGCTAACTGGCATGCTAATGATGGACTAGTTGATAAAATCCATAGTGCTCTCGACGAACAAAATTGGGGTTCCGCAGTTGAGGTTTGCAATCATTTTGATACTGTAATCAGTCGCACCATCAAAGCTGGACTAATCTTAGCAGCAAGTGACAATGTAAAAACACTGGAAATAAAAGACGCCTTTGAAGAACGCATGGCTGTTGAAATTACTGGACTAAGACGGCACCTTGATTACCTAAGTGCTATGGTAACGCTTTCCCCGCTTTTAGGCTTGCTCGGAACTGTCACTGGCATGATCGCTGCCTTCGGTGCTATGGATGATGGTGCTGCCGCCATGGCTATATCCGGCGGAGTCGGTGAAGCATTAGTTGCAACTGCTACGGGGCTTTGTGTAGCTGCTACCGCCTTTCTTATTTATACTTTTTTCAATCATCAATTTGATAAAGTAATCGCTGACGCTGAAAATATTTGTTCTTTTGTCTTAGAACATCGACGGGGGGAACGCGCATGAACTTCCGCAATTTTCACGCCAAAGAAACACCGGAATTTATGATTATCCCGCTCATTGATGTTATATTTTTCCTTTTGGTATTTTTTATGATGAACAGCTTGCAAACTACTACTCAGCGAGCTATGGCTGTACAGTTGCCACAAGCAGCATCAACCGAAGTTTCATCACAGCTGCCAACAGTAATAACAATTGATGCTGCCGGACATATTATGGTTGATGGTACTTCCCTGTCTTATGATGATACCCGTGCATTATTGACCCAACGATTACAAGCTAATCCTCAGTCAGCTGTTATACTACAGGCTGATAAACGCACTACACACGGTCAGGTAGCTGCCGTCATGGATATGTTAAAACAAGCAGGCGTAAAAAAACTTGGTATCGCCGCTGATAAAAAGGAGTGATTAAGTGTTGCAGCACCTTGGCAGCTGGCATAAAGCCCTGTCTTTTTCATTAATCATTCATTTAATCATTGCCGTTAGTCTCGCAGCTTATTTTACCCTATGGCAAACCGAGCAGCCAAAAGCAGAATATATAATTGACCTTGACCTGTATGAACAAGCTGAAACTGCCAGCCAAAATACAGCAGAACTTTTCCCTGAGCCGCTGAGTAATGAAGAAACGCACTCCCGGTTAGTACAAGCTGCCTCAGCCAACGCTGCTGCTCTGAAAACAGCCCCACTTGCCTCTGACGATACAACCGTCAAAGAAGGAATCATGCGCGACACAGCTGCTGGTATTACCACTGCCAGTAACGGCGCTGATGCCAATTCCGGTGCAAATAACAGCAGCACTAATGCGCCGGCTGATGGTAATGACACCAAAACCAATGCTAATGGCAATAATCCATCAACTGCCAGCAATTCCCCTAAAACGCCATTTGATTTTAACGGCTTTGCTAATGCTGTTGAAGCCAATAAAGACTATCCTTATCAGGCGATAAAACGGGGACTTGAAGGTTCAGTTACCATGCGCATCGTCCTCAATGATGCCGGTGCTCTTGTTTCCTGTTCAATTATTAACTCAGCTGGCAATTCTCTGCTTGACAATGCTGCTGTCCGTGCCGTACAAAAAGCTTGTCCTTATCCCAATCCGGAAGGAGTTCAAGTAACCTTTACTACAACCCTGCACTTTATTTTAAATTAAAGTAACTAACTTAAGGAGTTGATTTTTTGTCCAAACAAATACGTTTGCTTACAAGATTATTTTTAGTAATTGCTGTAATTGCGATTAGTTATACCACAGTCCCAGCTGTTATCAATAAAGAAAATAACTTTAGGGAAGTTACTGACAGTACCGGTACCACCGTAAAAATTCCGGTTCATCCACAAAGAGTTATTATCCTCAATGCTTCCAATGTTGATATGTATTACGGCGCTGGCGGTACAGTCATCGGACGGCCTGCTACTACTGCCTATGATGAAGAACTGCGCCATAAACTGGCGACTATACCGGAAATTGGTACTATTCATTCGCCTAATATCGAAAAAATATTAGAACTTAATCCTGATTTAGTTATCGGAGTAAATGTCCCTTTTCATACCAATTTGCGTGATACCTTGAACGCTGCTGGCATTCCGCTTATCATTAACAAACTTGATGCCTACAGCGATGTTTTGTCAACACTTGATTTTTATGGTGAATTAACCGGCAATACCCAAGCTGCTCAACAAGAAAAAGAACGTATCATGGCTGAACACGATACTATTATCGCTAAAGCCAGCGAACATACTTCCCCGCGCAGTTTAATAATATTTGGCACACCAGGAAGTTTTAATATGGCAACCAGTGCTTCTTTCAGCGGTAATCTTTTAGCTGAACTTGGTGGCAATAATGTTGCTGATAAAGCCCCCAATCTTGATGGTGCATTTGTCCCTCTAAGCATGGAATACATTACTAAGGCTGACCCTGAAACAATTTTCTTTATAAGTATGTCACCTAATCCTGCCATTGCTGAAGCCTTCAAAGAGGAAATGAGTAAAAATTCTTTATGGCAGGGAATAACTGCCGTAAAAAATCAGCGCATATATTATCTTTCCGGAAATCTTTTCTCAGTTAATCCTGGCACTAAAATAGATCAAGCCTTGGACATACTTTATCATGATTTATATGAACCGGAGGCTGAATAATGACCGAAACTACTTTTTTAACTGACAATCGCAGTCGCAGCCGCAATATCACTTTTATCGGCGGTTTTGGTCTTTTAATATTATTATTTTTAGTTGGGCTTATCGCTGGGGCAGTCGATATTTCCTTTAACGAACTTTATGCCTGTATAATTGGCGATAATACTGCTGAAAATTATCGTATAATTCATTATCTGCGTATGCCTCGAGTTATCGCTTGTGCGATGGCAGGCGCCAATTTGGCTTTGGCTGGCTGTATTTTACAAGGAATACTACGCAATCCATTAGCCGATCCAGGTATTATTGGTGTTACTGCCGGTGCTGGTGTCGCAGCTATGACACTTATGCTATTAGCACCGGAACTGACCTATTTAGTGCCTTTAGCTGCCTTCGCTGGTGCACTTATTGCCGTAGCCATCGTATTTTCTTTGGCCTGGGAGCATGGTATTCAGCCATTACGTATGATTTTAGCCGGAGTAGCAATAGCAGCCTTCTTTGGTGGAGGCTCATCAGCACTATCAGTATTTTATTCTGACAAAATCCAAGGTACTGTCAATTGGCTGGCAGGCGGTTTTAATGGGGTAAGCTGGCAACATGTTTTTATGATTATGCCCTACACTATAATTGGCATTATTGCCACCTTTGCCAGCAGCCGCAAATTAAATGCTTTGCAGTTAGGTGATGATGTTGCCACTTCACTTGGGTTAAACGTTGAGAAGATTAGATTTTTCCTCTTAACCCTTTCAGCACTGCTGGCAGCCTCAGCTGTCAGCGTAGCTGGATTACTAGGCTTTGTTGGTCTTATCGTACCACATATTATGCGATTACTAGTTGGTTCTGATTTTAATTATCTGCTGCCGGTATCAGCACTTTTCGGTGCAGCTTTGGTCGTGGGGGCTGACACCGCTGCCCGTACGCTTTTTAGCCCAATTGAAGTTCCGGTAGGCATTTTTCTTTCTTTTCTTGGTGCCCCCTTCTTTCTTTATCTTTTAAAAAGGAGGCTTAATTAATGGCTACACTGGCAATTGAAAATGGAAAGCTTGGCTATAAGCATCATTTAGTAGCCGAAGCTATTTCCGCAAGCTTTGTTAAGCCCGAAATAGTTTCCATAATCGGTCCTAATGGCTCCGGAAAATCTACCCTTTTAAAAGCCTTAGGACGCCTTTTAACTCCGCTAAAAGGCACCGTATTATTAAACGGCAGCGATATAGCAAAGCTGCCATCACAAATAACGGCACAGCGCATCTCACTTCTGCCCCAATCTTCTCAGGCACCTGATGACATGACCATCATGGACCTTGTTTCCTGCGGACGTATGCCTTATCAATCAGCTTTCAGCGAATTAAATAAAACTGATTACACAGCCATAGACAATTCACTAAAAACTTGCGGACTGGAAAAAATGCGTTACCGCCGGCTAGGCGCTCTTTCTGGCGGGGAACGGCAACGTGCTTGGCTAGCGATGGCACTAGCACAAGAACCAGAAATTCTTTTGCTAGATGAACCTACTACCTACCTTGACATACACTATCAGTTAGAGCTTATGGAAATGGTGCGCAAATTGTATGATACCTTGCATATTACCGTAATTATGGTTATGCATGATTTAAATCATGCAGCTGCTTATTCCCATCGGCTTATTGCCGTAAAAAATGGCACCATTGTTGCCGATGATACCGTAGCAAATGTATTCACTTGTGATATACTAGAGCCATTATATAATGTAAAAATGTCTATTATTGAAGTTGGCTCAGGCTCCCAAAAGAGTCTAGCCTGCTTCCCCTATAAAACAGAAAGCAGGTAACAATATGAAAACCATCGTTATTTATTCTTCTAAAACTGGTAATACTAAAAAAATTGCTGAAGCTATAGCCAGTGCCTTGCCAGCTAATACGCCCTGCGTAAGTATAAATGAGGTACCAGCTGATATTGATACTTATGATTTGGCCTTTGTCGGTTATTGGGTTGACAAAGGCACCGCTAATGCCGAAGCTCGCCAATTTATGGAATCGCTTACTGTCCCCCAAACAGCTATCTTCGCTACTTTAGGGGCTTATCCCGACTCTGAACACGGTCAGCAAAGCCTAAAAAACGGCTGTGCTTTAATAAAAACTAATGTTATTGACTCTTTTATTTGCCAAGGCAAAGTTGATCCGACGCTCCTTGCCGCCATGAAAAAAATGTTTCCTAATGGCAATGGACCACATAAAGATACCCCTGAGCGGCGAGCCCGCCTCGCTGAAGCCGCAAAGCATCCCAATGAAACTGACTGCGCTAACGCTATAGCTTTTGCTAAGAAAGTATTATCTACGTTTAATTAAACAGGAGTTTTTATGCAACTAAAAAAATTTTTTGCAACGCTTAGCGATAAACACCGAGCTTTGCAATTAGGCAATGCTAATACCAATCCTTTGACATCTGCCTTCCCTCATAAACGCGTTGTTCATGCTGGATTAAACGGAAGCATGGTTTCACCAGCCCAAAGCTCAGTAATCTGGCAAACCCTGCTCGAAAAACCACCTGAACAATTAGCTGAACAAGCAGCTTATATCCATATTCCATTTTGCAAAACCAAATGTCTTTATTGCGGTTTTTTCCAAAATGGCAGTAAACAAGACGTTGAAGATGCTTACATCGACAGATTAATCAGCGAAATGGAACACGAGGCTGATAGTCCACGATTAAAGAATAGTATTATTTCTACCGTTTTTATAGGTGGCGGGACACCAACTTCTTTATCGCCAGCTAATGCCAAAAGATTATTAGCAACTATCAAAAAATGTTTACCGCTGACCAATGATTATGAACTAACACTTGAGGGGCGGATTCACGATCTAATTCCAGCAAAGATGGATGTTTGGATGGCAGGCGGGGTTAACCGTATATCTTTAGGAGTTCAATCATTTAATACTAAAGTCAGACAGCAATTAGGACGCTTAGATGATGAAGCCACTATCATCAACCGATTGCAAGCACTGCACGATTACCATCAGTGTGCTGTGATAGTTGACCTTATTTACGGACTTCCTGATCAAGATATGACAATATGGGAACACGATTTAGAGCTTTTTTGCAATTCAGCTATTGATGGTGCCGATCTTTACCAGCTAAATGTCTTTGAAGGCAGCGCACTAAACAGCGCCATAAAAAATGGCAGTATCAGCAAAGCCGCCACTACCGCTAAACAAGCTGAAATGTTTGCTTTTGCCCATGACTATCTTACAAAAAGGGCTTTAAAACGGCTATCTTCCTGCCATTGGGCAAAAAATAGTCGCGAACGCAGCCTATATAATATTATGGCAAAATCAGGCGCAGCCATGTTTCATTATGGCTGCGGTGCTGGTGGCTGTATAGATGGCTATGCTGCAATGAATCACCGGCAGCTAACAGCCTATAATAATGCCATTGATGCCGGTAAAAAACCTTTAATGATGTTAATGAAAGAAAATCCATTGCAAAAAATTGCTCAATTAGTATTAGCACAATTAGAACAAGGCTTTCTCAACATCAAAACGCTGGTTAATTATAATCCAAAATTAGCTGAGCTTGAATGGCTTTATCAAACTTGGGAAAAACGTCAGCTGGTTCATTTTAATGGTTATCTTTATGAACTGACCGTTCCCGGACAATTTTGGCAAGTAAATATTGCTCAAAGTACCATTGAATGTTGCCAAATACTTTTAACTGGTCAAAACTCACTAGCCGTAGAGCGCATTGCGGCACAAGAACATTAAGCTATTAAGCACAATATTAAATATTATTTTATCGCAGTCTCTTTTTTATGAGACTGTTAAAAAAATTATTT
>ERZ1034680.79-NODE-79-length-73524-cov-30.802883_pt1 | contig 73524 bp, 67 predicted proteins | sample MGYA00520639_ERZ1034680 | MGnify/ENA primary metagenome ERZ1034680 (study PRJEB33766, sample SAMN09781760) | gut metagenome | biome: gut microbiome | host: Homo sapiens | place: Madagascar | study: EMG produced TPA metagenomics assembly of the PRJNA485056 data set...
ATATCTATGCCGACTTCAACTATATGCACGTCAACGACCTTGGCTGCATGGAGTTCGCCGGCGGCTACCCGTCTAACCTGCACGAGGAGATAAACAACTACTCAATCATCGCAGGCGTAGTGGCTCGCACAGAGGACTTCGACATCATTCACGCTCACGACTGGCTCACCTATCCAGCCGGCATCAACGCCAAGCACGTAAGCGGCAAACCGCTCTGCATACACGTTCACGCTACCGACTTCGACCGTTCGCGCGGCAAGGTGAACCCTACGGTTTACGCCATCGAGAAGGACGGTATGGACAACGCCGACTGCATCATGTGCGTGTCGGAGCTTACACGTCAGACCGTTATCCATCAGTATCATCAGGATCCGCGCAAGTGCTTCACAATGCACAACGCCGTTTATCCGCTGCGCCAGGAACTGCAGGACATCCCGCGCCCCGACCACACGGGTAAGGAGAAGGTCGTAACCTTCCTCGGACGTATCACAATGCAGAAGGGTCCGGAGTACTTCGTAGAAGCTGCCAACATGGTGCTGCAGCGCACACGCAACGTGCGTTTCTGCATGGCAGGCAGCGGCGATATGATGGACGCAATGATTTATCTCGCAGCTGAGCGCGGCATCGCCGACCGCTTCCACTTCCCGGGCTTCATGCGCGGAAAGCAAGTGTACGAGTGCCTGAAAGACTCGGACGTGTACGTCATGCCGTCAGTTTCTGAACCGTTCGGTATCTCGCCGCTTGAGGCAATGCAATGCGGCACGCCGACAATTATCTCTAAACAGTCGGGTTGCGCCGAAATCCTCGACAACTGTATCAAGGTTGACTACTGGGATATACACGCACTTGCCGACGCTATCTACTCAATATGTAGCAACGAGTCGCTCTTCAACTACCTCAAGGAGGAAGGAAAGCGCGAGGTCGACCAGATCACATGGGAGAAGGTTGGCGCACGTATCAAGAATCTGTACGAGCGCGTTCTCGCTGGCGACATTTAAACTCAAAGCAAAAAGCCAAACCGAGTAACTTACTATTCAATAATCTTAAAACAAACAATAATGAAAACGATTTGTTTATATTTCGAGATACATCAGAACATACAGCTGAAGCGCTATCGTTTCTTTGATATCGGCACAGACCACTATTACTATGACGACTATGAGGACGAGCGTCTCATCACTGATGTGGCTAACCGCTCGTATATGCCGGCTCTCGAGGCTTTGGGCGAAATGTTGAAGGAGCATCCGGGCTTCTTCAAGGTGGCTTTCTCTCTCTCTGGCGTAGGCATGGAGCAGTTGGAGATTCATGCTCCGCAGGTGCTCGAGAAGTTGCAGGAACTCAACCAGACTGGTTGCGTAGAGTTCCTCGCTGAGCCTTACTCACACGGTCTTGCATCGCTCGCTAACGAGGAGAGCTTCGCTAAGGAAGTGAAGCGCCAGTGCCAGAAGATGAAGGAATACTTCGGCAAGGAGCCTCAGGTTCTGCGCAACTCTTCGCTTATCTACAGCGACGAGATCGGTGCTCAGGCTGCTCAGATGGGCTTCAAGGGTATGCTTACCGAAGGCGCACGCCACGTCCTCGGCTGGAAGTCGCCGCACTATGTATACAACTGCGCGCTCGCTCCCAATCTCAAGCTCTTGCTTCGCGACGTTAACCTCAGCGACGATATCTCACTCCGCTTCAGCAATGTCGAGTGGGAGGGCTATCCGCTCTTCGCTGACAACTACGTAGACCGCATCGCCAACTTCCCTGGCGAGGAGCATGTAGTGAACATCTTCATGGAGCTTTCTGCTCTTGGCGTGGCTCAGCCGTTGTCGAGCAACATTCTCGACTTCCTCAAGGCTCTGCCCGAATGTGCTAAGCAGCGCGGCATCTCATTCTCTACTCCGAGCGAGATATGCGAGACAATGGCAAGCGTAGGTGCTCTTGATGTGCCCGACACACTCTCTTGGACCGATGAGGAGCGCGACGTTAGCTCTTGGCTCGGCAACCCGATGCAGCGCGAGGCTTTCAACAAGCTCTATAGCGTAGCCGACCGTGTGCGCATCGCCGACGATCCGCGCATCAACCAGGACTGGGACTATCTGCAGGCTTCCAACAACTTCCGTCAGATGACTACAAAGCCGTCGCAGGTAGGTATCGACCGTGGCATCTATGCTTCGCCGTTCGACGCATTCACCAACTATATGAACATCCTCGGCGACTTCATCGCTCGCGTTAACTCGCTCTATCCTGAGTCTGTTGACAACGACGAGCTTGCTTCGCTCCTCACCACTATCAAGAATCAGGACGAGGAAATCGAGATGAAGAACAAGGAGATTATCCGTCTGCAGACCAAGATTGAGAAGATTGAGGCTGCTGAGGAGAAACTCCGTGCTAAGCTCGAGAAGACAAAGGCTCCGAAGGCTGAGGCTGCTCCGAAGGCTGCAAAGACAGCAAAGAAGCCTGCTGCAAAGAAGGCTAAGGCTGCTGAACCAAAAGCTGAAGCTGAGCCGAAGGCTGAATAATGTTTGCGGTTGCAAATGCAAGTTGTGAAGCTTAATCGTTCTGATTATAACGCTGAGTCGTTCAGATTGCAATGTTCAAGCAATGCACAATGTGTTTGCAACAGCAACAGTTGAACTTTTGAATTAATAAGAAGTATTAAGGTTCTTGTACAATTAAATATTGGTTATAAAGGTTTAAATGTCCTACTGCGAGATGCCGTGGGGCATTTTTTTATTATTGCTTCTATATAACAAAGTTCATTGTTATTATCTCAACTTGTTTGCCATTCTGGCAAAGGGAACTGTCCAGTAAAACTAATAATGTGATACCGGACACCAATATATTAAAGTCGTGTTTGTGAAAAAATCCTCCATATCTTCCAGAAATGCCGTAATGTTCACGGTATAAGCACAGTAAAGGCTGGCAGATATCCTTGAAAATGCGATATCTGCCAGCCTGTCTTCCAGTCTTAACCTTTCATCTTCCAGCTGAATTCTGAATTATGTTGTTTGTGATTAAGTCAGTGGGGAGTTGTTTGGTCTTTATAGTCGGCAACAAATTATCTTAGCCTTTCTATTTGCGGTACACTAATTATTCCTCTGCTGAAGTGCAGCAGTCCTTCGGCTTGCATGGCGTTGAGCGCTTCCGATACGTTGAGGCGACTAATGCCGAGTTCTTGTGCAAGTCGCATCATCTTTATGCGCAACACCTTTGCACCGGTAGGGTAGAGGCAGTGCGACTTCAGGAAGAACACGATGCGACTCCTTGTGTCAGCTGGCATCGGACGCCATAGTTTGCTCTCCGCTTTCTGTGCTATTGCGGAGACGATGTTAAGAAGATTGATACGGAAAATGATAAATTCGTCGGAGATGTGCATAAGGTCGCTCTGGCCGATCTCCACCGTGTTGCTTTCGCCAATGGACGTAAACGTGCGTGTATAATGCGGCGAAAGGCCCATGAAATGCTCCAACTGAATGATGTACGGCGCCTTTATATATTCCTCTATCGAGTAGCCGTGGTCGTCGGCGTAAGCGATAGTCTTTACGTCGCCACTCAATAGAATGGCGACGTTATCACATTTCTCTCCCTCCTTTTTTATTATATCGTTCTTGCCGAATTTCTTAAAGCTGAACTTCGTCTGACCGATAATCTGCATGAGGTTGTCGCTTGTGAGACCCTGAAACAATGGTATCTCGCGAAGCTTGTCGTAGAGATTAAGCATTTACTTCTGAATCTTGTCCTCCATCGACGGCGAATACCATACTTGCAGGTTGCCCTTGTCGTCGCTGTAGATGAGATAAGCCATCAGTTCAGGATGCTTTTCGAGCACCTTCTTTGCCTTGTCCATGCCCATCACCATGAACGCCGTAGCATAAGCGTCGGCTTCCGCGCAGCGCTTTGCGAGCACCGTTGCCGAGAGAATGCTGTGTTGCACGGGATAGCCCGTAGCAGGGTCGATAGTGTGCGCATATTTCTTGCCGCCACGATAGTAGAAGTTGCGGTAGTTGCCGCTTGTCGCCATTGCGCGATCCTTCACGTTGAGCACGGTCTGCAGTTCGTTGTTCACGTTCAGCGAGTCGTCCGACGGCTTCGTCACGCCAATCTTCCACGGCAGACGCTTCTCGCTGATGCCGTGCGTAACCACCTCGCCGCCAATCTCCACCATATAGTTCTTTATGCCGCGCTTTTCGAGCAGACGCGCCACCACATCGCAGCCGTAGCCCTTAGCAATAGCGCTGCAGTCGAGCATTACGCGTGCATCTGACTTCGTGATGCGATGGTTCACGAGCTTCACCTTCTTGTAACCCACGATAGCACGCAGCGAGTCTACCGTCTGCTTCGTCGGCGGATTGCCCGTCTTGAAGCCGAATCCCCATGCGTTCACGAGCGGTGCCACCGTTATGTCGAACGCTCCGTCAGTGTTGTCGGAGATTTTCTCAGCCAGATTAAACACACTCTCGAACATCTCGTTCGTCTCCACGTTCTCGCCGCGATTGATGTGCGAGATGATCGACTCCTTGTTGAACATCGACAAAGCGTTGTCCACCTTCTGCAGTTCTGCGAGAATGTCTGTCTGAATAGAAGAGTCGTTCTGATAAGTGATGTGATAGAACGTGCCGAATATCTGTCCCTCATCGTGCTGATAAGGCATGCTACGCTGTTGTCTTACAATATATATAGTTCCGATAATGAGGAACACGAGTAATGGCAATCGCCACAAAAGTTTTTTGTTTGTCATATACTAAATCTCAAAGATTATGTTGAAAGTGCCGCCCAGTCGACTGCCACCTTGCTTGCCGTAGCCCGGCACGTACCAAGTCTTTCCGATGTTGCCGTCGTCGTGAGCGATACGTCTGCGATAGCGCACCGACCAGCCCAGCCGAAGCGGACCAGCTATCTTCGCGTCCACGCCGAACACAGCCTCCATCCAATGATAGTTGGCCTTCATGCCCTTCACGTTGTAGTCTACGTCGTCGCCCCAGACCGGATCTTTCAGTCCGTTGCCCACGACGTCGAACTTATAGTAAGTCATGGCATAGCGTGCGCCGGCATACACGCGGTAAGCGTCGTGTTTGTTCTTCGCTATGTTGAAGTCCATGCCCACACGCCAGTATGGCGCCGACGTCTTGTACTTAAGATTTGTCGTCGGGTTGTCAGAGTCTGCCGTGCCGTATCCCAGCTCAAACACCGGAAAGTAGCGGTCCTTGAGGTTGATGCGCAGCGCCGCCTCGTACTGTCCGTAGTCGCTGAACGCCAGTTGCGCCAGTCCCACCACGTCAGCCGACACCGCCACGCCGCGGAAGAACGACACCGTGTCATTCTGTGCCGTCAGCTTCTTATCCGCCGTAGCATCCTTTCTGCTCTGCGCCGTCGCCGTCGTCACCGCAATCAGCAACAGGCTAATTGCTATGACCCTTGAAACGAATGAGGAAGTGCGCTTTACCGTCATTGTATGTTACCTTATTATAGTTTATCGTTATGTTTTCAATCGCCTTCGTGGTGAACTTCACGTCCGTGATGGTGTGGAAGAACTGCGGGTTGCAGTCTACCGACTCGAAGTGCGGGTTGTTCTCCTTCGTCACCCACACAGTGTCCGTTGTGCTCACGTCGCTGTCCTTCTGCTTTATGCCGAAGACATACACATCCACCGCACGCTGATAGCTCATCGGCAGCGCGATGCTGTCGAAGCCAGCGAGTCGGTTGATTATCACGGTGTCGTCGTCCTTGTAGTCGGCAGCGCGCGGCACAGCCACTGTCAGCGTGTCCTCCATTGTCTTCATGCCGGCGTCGAGTCTGAACGTGGCATACACGCGGTTGTTCAGCGGACAGTCGATAGACGAGCACGCAGCCAGCACGAACAGCGCCACCATAGCGATGGCTGTCGTTATTGTTGTTCGCATTTTGTCTGAAAGTTTGTTTTTGACTCGCAGCGCAGCGTCTTCTCAATCTGATAGTCGTTGCGGTTCTGCGACGAGCGGCTCACAAGGTCGCCGATGAATCCGGCGAGGAAGAACTGTGTGCCAATCATCATCACGGTGAGCGCGATGAAGAAGTAAGGCGAGTCGGTGATGAGTCGCTGCGGAATGCCGTGAGCCAGGCACCAGAGCTTGTCTGCGCCCAGTGCTACCACCGAGAGGAAGCCGAGGAAGAACATCAGCGTGCCGAGGAAACCGAACACGTGCATAGGCTTTCTGCCGAAACTTGAGAGGAACCACAGCGTGATAAGGTCGAGATAGCCGTTGAAGAAGCGGTTCCAGCCCATGAACTTCGACTTGCCGAACTTGCGTGCCTGATGATGCACCGGCTTTTCGCCTATCTTGTCGAAGCCTGCGTTCTTAGCCAGATAAGGTATGTATCGGTGCATCTCGCCGTACACCTCGATATTCTTCACCACATCCTTGCGGTAAGCCTTCAGTCCGCAGTTGAAGTCGTGCAGATTATGAATGCCGCTCACCTTGCGTGCCGTAGCGTTGAAGAGTTTCGTAGGTATAGTCTTCGAGAGTGGGTCGCCCTGCTTGCGGTTCTGCTTGTATCCGCTCACGAGGTCGTAGCCCTCATCCTTAATCATGTGGTAGAGAGCCGGTATCTCGTCAGGCGAGTCCTGAAGGTCGGCGTCCATAGTGATTACGACGTCGCCCTGCGCCTCTTTGAAACCGCAGAAGAGCGCCGGACTCTTGCCGTAGTTGCGGCGGAACTTGATGCCTTTTACTGTCGTCGACTTTTGCGAGAGACCCTCTATTACGTTCCACGAGTTGTCGGTGGAGCCGTCGTTTACGAAGATCACCTCGTATGTGAAGTTATTTGCCTTCATCACGCGTTCTATCCACGCGTAGAGTTCGGGGAGCGATTCCTCCTCGTTGAACAAAGGAACTACTACTGTTATATCCATGATTTTATGGTGTTTTGTTGAGGTGTTGAGGTGTTGAGATATGATGTTGTTATGTTGAGGTGTTGAGATTTGATATCTAATATCTGTTTCTTTTTCCGATAAGCGCAATCGGCAGACTTACAATAGCGCCGATGGCGAGGTTCTGCATCATGAACATGAACGCCCAATGCACCGGGGTGATCATCGTCACTATGTCCATGCTGTTCTTTATCTCCGTCTTTGATATGCCCTGCTGCTCGTAGATAGGCGCCAACTGCTTCATCGTTGTGGTGATGAGATTGGCGAACGCGCCATTGTCCAAGAACTGGAAGTAGGCGTACTGCACCAGTGCGAACACCAGCGAAGCGTAGATGAACACATAGAGCGAATAGGCGTAGGCGCGGCGGAACGATATCACGCCGAAGAGCGCCTCCGTTCGGAACGTCTTCAGTCGGTAGCCTACGAGGAACGGCGTAGCCAGAGCTAAGATATTGCCGATGAAACCTGCGTTGAGCAGCATTATACATGCGAAGCTTGCTGCCCACAACAGTGCGAGCAGCAAGGCATCCTGGCGTGCGAACGCCTTCAGTTGTACAAGGTTTGCTACGTTTATCATTAGCGCATCACTTTAAATATGTTCTTACCCTGCTTCACGATGAACACGCCGTGCTGCGCATCGCCAGCCACCACTCTGCCGCTGAGGTCGTACACGGTGTACGGCTGAGCGGGGTCGAATGTGCCCTGCGTGCCCTCAGCCACGCTGCCTATAGCCGTAGCCGCGCTGCCTTTCACGCCGGTGAGCGCAATGTCGCGCACCTCCCATGTCGGAGCCTCGCTTGTGGTGCTTGTATAGTGGAACACGATGTTAATCTTCTTGCCAGCCCAAGCGCTGAGGTCTATATCGCCCGAGTCTACGAAACTCCAACTGTCACCCGTAGGCCATGTGAAGCCCTCGAGCTTCGTCGTCTTGCCCTCGCAGCGCACCTCCACGCTGAGTTTTTCGCTCGGTTTCTTCGCGTAGTTCACCGCATGACTGAACGAAACCGTAGCCTCCTTGTATCCGCCGAGGTCAATCTCCGGCGTCACCACCGAGCTTTCAGCTGCATACTTCGTAGCATACTTGTTAGAACCCTCCTTGATAGCGCCCGTGCCCTTCCATCCGTACGAGCTTGTGCGCTCCCATACCTCTGCGCCCTCCTTCGGATGGAGTGTGGTCTCGATGGTGCATCCGCCGTCTGTAGTCTTGTAGCTTGCCAGGTAGATACACATCATGCTGTTCTCCGGCACCACCTGCTTCGTCACAACCGTTGTAGCCGGGTCGAACTCGTAGCTGATGCTGTCGCCCCAGATGTACTCCATGAGGTTAGGGAAGTCGATGAACGGGTTGCGGTTGCCCTGAATGCTGTACACGATGTTGTTGCGCTTAGCCTCCAGGTCGCTCACGGGGTCTTGCTTCGCCCACTTGATGTAGAGGTCTGACGCCCACTTCTGCAGCGTAGGATAGTCGCCCGTCTCAAGCGAGTTCAATCCCTCCTTCACCCACGCATAGTCCTGGTAGCAGGTAGCCATGTAGAGGTATGCACGAGCGAAGTCGCCCTGCCACTCGGGGTAAGGCTGCCACAGCTTCTTGCCGCTGTCGCCCGTGCCCACCTTTATCACGCCGTTGTCGTACGTCGCCTTTGTCACCACGCCCATGCCGTAGTTGCTCTTCGTAGAGTTAGCCTTGGCGTCGCTCGGCATGAGGTTGTAGAGGTCTTTGTAGGCCTGGCGCTGTTCGCCTCCCCACCAACTCTTCGGGAACGAGTGTTCGATATTCATCGAGCTGCACGATTCGCCCCATGCTCCGAACTCCACCTTCTCCGGCGAGTAGCGGTCTATTACGTATCCGTTGTCGTTATCTGTGAGGTAGAAGCCCCACCATGTGGCAGCCTTGCCCTTGCCGTAGCTCAAAACACGAGCCTCTTTTATGATGTTGTGCACGGCGGTCTTCAGTTCAGCGCCCTTCTTTCCCTTCAGCGCGTCGTAGTAGCCCTGCGGAATCTGTGCCGAAGCAGCCAGAGCGTACACCGTAGCGACGACCATCATCACCAAAGCCTTCAATTCTGTTCTCTTCATTTGTGTCTCCTTCAAAAATCTTTCTGTTTTTAAAAACGTTTCTGCGCAGCAAAGTTAGCACATTTGGCTGAAACCGCTATATAAATAATGTGTAAAAATGCTTAACCCCGCATTACGTTCCTATTTCGTAATCTCGCCGCAGATGCTTCTGCCCATGAGGTTGCGTATCACGCGCGGGTCCTTGTAGTGAGCCTGCAGGAACATGAGCTTCGTGATGGCGCTCTCCACGGTGCTGTCGCCGCCGCTCACCACGCCAGCGTCCTGCAACTGGAAGCCCGTGTCGTAGCGACCCATCTTCACGAATCCAGCCACGCACTGGCTGATGTTCACAATCGTCACGCCGCGCTGCGTAGCGTCCTTCAGCAGACGCGTGAGCCACGGCTTCTGCGGAGCATTGCCGCTGCCGAAACTTCTCATCACGATGCCGCGCAGCTCGGGTGCGTCGAACATGTGGCGCGCTATGTTCTCCTGAATGCCGGGGAAGAGCGAGAACACCACCACGTTCGGGTCCATCGCCATGTGCGGAATCATCGGCTTCGTGTAGTCGGGCTTCAAGATGTAGTGGGGATTGAAGTGGAACTCTACGCCCGCCTCGCACAGGTGCGGATAGTTGAACGAGTTGAAGGCGTTGAATCCGTCGGCGCTCTCCTTCGTACTGCGGTTGCCGCGCAGCAGTCGGCCGCTGAAGTAGATGCACACCTCCGGCACCATCGGGCGTCCGTCCTCGCCGAACGCCGACGCCAGTTCGATACTCGTCAGCAGGTTCTCCTTGCCGTCGGTGCGGAGCTGTCCGATAGGCAGCTGCGAACCGGTCAGAATCACCGGCTTCGTGAGGTTCTCGAGCATGAACGAGAGCGCCGATGCCGTGTACGACATGGTGTCGGTGCCGTGCAGCACCACGAATCCGTCGTACTTGTCGTAGTTGTCGGCTATGATGCGTACAAGCTGAGCCCATCGACGCAGGCTCATGTCCGATGAGTCGATAGGAGGAGTGAACTGATAAGTGTCTACGTCCGTCTGCAGAAGTGCAAATTCGGGAAAGTTCGACAGTAGGTGGTCGAAGTTGAGCGGCTCAAGAGCACCTGTCTCGCTGTTGCATCCCATGCCGATAGTGCCACCGGTGTATATCAATAACACCTTGTTAAGTCGTGGGCTTGCTTGTTTGTTATTCATATTGTTCTAAGGCTAATGACACCCGCAGAAAAGAGCAATGAAAGATGGAACACGCTTCGTTTCAGCACATGCCATGTTATTATCCGACAAAATTAAATAAAATTTGCGACAATACACCTGCTTCTCCAATGTTTTTTTTACAAAGTGATGGCGTTTGTTGCAATTAGTAGGTGTATCCAGCCTTGGTTTGTGTCATCGTGTCGCGTTCGGTGTCCGATCGGGTTGCGTCCGCCGTCCAATCGGGTTGCGTTCGGTGTCCGATCGGATTCTGTTCGGGTGACGATGAGGTAGCGTAGGGCGGTCGATTGTACTTTGTTGCATTATTCTGTGAAATGTATAAGCAAAAAACTTGTCAGTGTCAGAAATATGTAGTATTTTTGCAGTCGATATTTAAACAAAAGACTGAATAATTGTTATGAAGAAATTATTGTTTCCGATAATTATAGCGACAGTAGTGGTTCTCCTCAGCGGTTGTGCTGCAGCGAGGAAGGTTCCTTATTTCAAGAATATCGACTCCATCAACCTTGCCGCTTCAAGAGGTTTGTACGATGCACGTATCATGCCTAAGGACTTGCTCTCCATCGCCGTCGTAACGTCCGACCAGGAGACGTCTCGTCCGTTCAACCTCTTCGCCAATATGCCTACCGCCAACGGTGGCGGCTCGGGTACTATAAACAGCACCGTGCAGCAGTATCTCGTCAACAACGACGGCGAGATCAACTTCCCCGTTGTCGGCAAGCTGCATGTCGTAGGACTCACCAACTCCGAGTGTGAGAAGCTTATCTTTGATAAGGTGAAGCCATATTTCTCTGAGAACGAAAACCCCGTAGTCACAGTGCGTCTGTCGAGCTACAGAGTGGTTCTTGCCGGCGCTGTCAAGTCGCCGGGCGTGGTTCCTGTCACCAACGAGAAGATGAGCATCATGGAGGCTATCGCTCAGGCAGGCGACCTCACCATCTTCGGCAAGCGCGACAACGTGCTCCTCATCCGTGAGGGCGTCGACGGAAAGAAAGAGGTTCATCGTCTCAATCTGAACGATGCCAACCTCATCAACTCTCCTTACTATTACGTTCAGCAGAACGACTACATCTACGTAGAGCCTAACAAGGTTGAAGCCAACAATGCTTATGTTGGTGCTACTACCTCTTTGTGGATGTCGTTCCTGAGCGTAGGACTGTCGTTGACAGGTCTACTTATCGGTATTTTGAAATAATGTATATATATAAGCGTCGGGCTATTTGTCTTGGCGCTTAATTTTTACCATTACAACAGTAATCTTCAATAGAAACACAACAAAAATAGAAGCATCGTGGAACCGTTGAAACATGAATGCGGCGTGGCAATGATACGATTGCTCAAGCCGCTCGAATACTATCAGGAGAAGTACGGCACGTGGATGTTCGCACTCAACAAGCTCTATCTGATGATGGAGAAACAGCACAACCGCGGACAGGAAGGTGCCGGAATGGCATGCGTGAAGTTCGATGGAATGCCCGGAACGGAATACATGTTCCGCGAGCGCGCCGAAGGCAAGGACGCCATCACCGAGATATTCGGACGCGTACAGAAAGAGTACGCCCGACTTTCGCCCGAACTGCTCGCCGACGCCGAGTTCGCAAAGAATCATCTGCCCTTCGCCGGACAACTCTACATGGGACACCTGCGCTACTCCACGACCGGAAAGAAAGGACTCGCATACGTGCATCCTTTCCTGCGCCGCAACAACTGGCAGGCTAAGAACCTCTGCATCTGCGGCAACTTCAATATGACTAATATCGACGAGATATTCCAGCAGATGCTCACGCAGGGCATGTTCCCGCGCATCTACAGCGACGGATATACTCTGCTCGAACTGATGGGACACCGCCTCGACCGCGAAGCCGAACGCAACTTCGTTGACGCCAAGAAGCTCGGACTCGAAGGCATGGACATCACCAGATATATAGACAACCACATGGACATGGCGAACGTGCTGCGCACCACAATGCCCAACTTCGACGGCGGCTACGTGATGTGCGGACTCACCGGCTCGGGCGAGATGTTCTCCATGCGCGACCCGTGGGGCATACGCCCGGCGTTCTACTATAAGAACGACGAGTTCGTAGCCGTGGCGTCCGAGCGCCCCGTGCTGCAGACTACGTTCGACCTCGAATGTGAAGACATAAAGGAGCTGCAGTCCGGCAACGCGCTGCTCGTGAGCCGTAGCGGAGAGGTGCGCATGGAGCGCATACTCGAACAGCGCGGCGACTCGGCTTGCTCGTTCGAGCGCATATACTTCAGCCGTGGTTCAGACCGCGACATCTACCGCGAGCGCAAACGGCTCGGCGAACTGCTCGTGCCGCAGGTGCTCGAAGCCGTTGGCGGCGACATCACCCACACCGTGTTCTCGTTCATACCGAACACAGCCGAAGTGGCTTACTACGGACTGCTCTCGGGCTTCAAGAAGTGTCTCAACCGACAGAAGGTGCAGCAGATACAGCAGCTCGGCCACGAGCCGACAGACGCAGAGCTGCACGCCATTCTCGACACGTACGTGCGCTCCGAGAAGGTGGCGATAAAGGACATAAAGCTGCGCACCTTCATCACCGAAGGCAATTCGCGCAACGACCTCGCCTCGCACGTCTACGACATAACATACGGATGTATTGAGCCGGGCGTGGACAACCTCGTGGTTATCGACGACTCAATCGTGCGCGGTACGACGCTCAAGGAGAGCATCCTGCGCATCCTCGACCGCCTCCACCCGAAGAAGATTGTCGTCGTGTCGTCGGCTCCGCAGATACGCTACCCCGATTACTACGGCATCGACATGCCGCGTCTGGAGGAGTTCTGCGTCTTCCGCGCCACTATCGAGCTTATCCGCGAGCGCGGCATGAACGACCTGCTGCAGCGTGTCTACGAGGCGTGCAAGCTCGAACTGCTCAAGCCCAAGGACATGATGCGCAACTGCGTACGCGACATATACAAACCATTCTCTACCGAGGAGATAAACCAGAAAGTGGCTGAGATGCTCCGACCGGAAGGTCTGCAGACACCGGTCGAACTCGTGTTCCAGTCGATAGACGGACTCCACGAGGCTATACCCAACCACCACGGCGACTGGTACTTCACAGGCAAGTACCCCACGCCCGGCGGAACAAAGCTCTGCAACCAGGCGTTCGTCAACTACATCGACCGACAGAAGTAGGACGCCGTGCCCGGCTACATACGCAGCAGCTTAGCATCTGTAGCATGGGGAAAACTAAGTAGGAAACACGTTTTGTGGTTATAAGGCAGACGGCGAACGCTGCAACAACCATGAACAAACACGCCCTGAAAGGGCAAAAGGATAATTAGAAAATTGACTTTTGCGCTTTCAGGGCGTATGTGCGCGATAAAACAAACAACGAAATATAAAAATTCGAGAAGATATAAGTATGAGAAATGTAACTTTAGTATTGGAAGACGGAACCAAGTTCCACGGAAAGTCGTTCGGTTATGAAGCACCGGTGGCTGGCGAGGTAGTTTTCAACACTGCTATGATGGGCTACCCAGAGTCGCTCACCGACCCTTCGTACGCTGGACAGCTTATGACACTGACCTATCCGTTGGTTGGCAACTATGGTGTACCGCCGTTTACAGTAGAAGAGAACGGCCTGCCTACATTCATGGAGAGTGACAAAATCTACGCTTCGGCTATCATCGTGGCTGACTACAGCGAGCAGTACTGCCACTGGAATGCCGTAGAGAGTCTTGCAGAGTGGCTCAAACGTGAGCACGTGCCCGGCATCACCGGCATCGACACACGCGAGCTTACTAAGGTGCTGCGCGAGCACGGCGTAATGATGGGTAAGATTCTCTTCGACGACGAGCCGGAGAACATACCTACAGCCGAGTATGCTGGAGTTAATTTCGTCGACAAGGTGAGCTGCAAGGAGATCATCCGCTACAACGAGGGCGCCGAGAAGAAGGTGGTGCTCGTCGACTGCGGCGTGAAGGCTAACATCATCCGCTGCCTCATCAACCGCGGCTGCGAGGTTATACGCGTGCCTTGGAACTACGACTATACCGACATGGAGTTCGACGGTCTGTTCCTCGCTAACGGTCCTGGCGATCCAGATATGTGCGAGGATGCCGTGAAGATCATCCAGAAGCAGATGAGCCTCTCAGACAAGCCTATCTGCGGCATCTGCATGGGCAACCAGCTCCTCGCTAAGGCAGCAGGCGCTCATATCTACAAACTCAAGTACGGTCACCGCTCACACAACCAGCCGGTGCGCATGGTTGGCACAGAGAAGTGCTTCGTAACATCGCAGAACCACGGCTACGCCGTAGACGCAAAGACGCTCGGCGCCGATTGGGAGGAGCTCTTCGTAAACATGAACGACGGATCGAACGAGGGCATTCGCCACAAGTCGAAGCCTTGGTTCTCAAGCCAGTTCCACCCGGAGGCTTGCTCTGGTCCGGTAGACACAGAGTTTATGTTCGACAAGTTCGTAGAGGCTATGAACTAACTGAAGAGTTGTAGAACGAAAAGTGAAATAATCAGAATGTTTAAGTTTCGTGTTTTAGGGCTGTAGCCCGATAAAACATCAAACATTAATCATTAAACATCAGAATAAATGAAAGACGAAAATATAAAGAAAGTGTTATTGCTCGGTTCGGGTGCCTTGAAGATTGGCGAAGCGGGCGAGTTCGACTACTCTGGTTCGCAGGCGCTTAAGGCTCTGCGCGAAGAGGGCATAGAGACAGTGCTCATCAACCCGAACATCGCAACAGTGCAGACATCTGAAGGCGTTGCCGACCAGATATATTTCCTTCCCGTTCAGCCTTACTTCGTAGAGGAAGTGATAAAGAAGGAACGTCCTGACGGCATCCTCCTCTCGTTCGGCGGACAGACAGCGCTCAACTGCGGCGTTGAACTCTACCGCAACGGCATCCTCGACAAGTACAACGTGAAGGTGCTCGGTACACCGGTGCAGGCTATCATCGACACCGAGGACCGCGAGCTCTTCGTTGAGAAGCTCGACGAGATAGGCGTTAAGACTATCAAGAGCGAGGCTTGCGAGAATATGGAGCAGGCACGCAAGGCGGCTGCCGAACTCGGCTACCCGGTCATCATCCGTGCTGCTTACGCTCTCGGCGGACTCGGCTCTGGCTTCGCTGACAACGAGGAAGAACTCGTGAAAATCGCTGAGAAGGCGTTCTCGTTCTCTCCGCAGGTGCTCGTCGAGAAGAGTCTCAAGGGCTGGAAGGAGATAGAGTACGAGGTAGTGCGCGACCGCTATGACAACTGTATCACAGTCTGCAACATGGAGAACTTCGACCCGCTCGGCATCCACACCGGCGAGTCGATCGTTATCGCTCCGTCGCAGACACTCACCAACTCTGAATATCACAAGCTGCGCGCTCTCGCTATCAAGATTATCCGCCACATCGGCATCGTCGGCGAGTGTAACGTGCAGTACGCCTTCGACCCGCAGTCGGAAGACTACCGCGTAATCGAGGTGAACGCTCGTCTGAGCCGTTCTTCTGCTCTCGCTTCTAAGGCTACGGGCTATCCGCTCGCCTTTGTTGCGGCTAAGCTCGGCATGGGCTACGGCTTGTTCGAGTTGAAGAACTCTGTTACAAAGACTACATCTGCATTCTTCGAGCCTGCACTCGACTACGTTGTCTGCAAGATTCCGCGTTGGGACCTCTCTAAGTTCCGCGGCGTAGACAAGGAGCTCGGCTCTTCAATGAAGTCGGTAGGCGAGGTTATGGCTATCGGTCGCAACTTCGAGGAGGCTATCCAGAAGGGTCTGCGCATGATCGGTCAGGGCATGCACGGCTTCGTTGAGAACAAGGAGCTTGAGATTGACGATATCGACGCAGCTCTGCGCGAGCCGACCGACAAGCGTGTGTTTGTCATCTCTAAGGCTATGCACAAGGGCTATACCGTCGACCAGATTCACGAACTTACAAAGATCGACAAGTGGTTCCTTGAGAAGCTCCAGCACATCATCGACATCGATGAGGCTATGAAGAAGTGCAACATCAACACTCTCGACAAGGAACTCCTGCGTACGGCTAAGGTATACGGCTTCACCGACTTCCAGATTGCACGCGCCGTAGGTCTTGAGGACGAGCTCAAGTCGATGCGCAAGGCGTCGCTCGTCGTGCGCAACCGTCGTAAGAACTACGGCATCCTGCCGGTTGTTAAGCAGATTGACACCCTGGCTGCCGAGTATCCTGCACAGACCAACTATCTGTACGTAACATACGCTGGCGTAAAGAGCGACATCACCTTCGAGAACGACCATCGCTCTATCATCGTGCTCGGTTCGGGTGCTTACCGCATCGGTTCTTCTGTAGAGTTCGACTGGTGTGGCGTTCAGGCTCTGAACACTATCCGCAAGGAGGGCTACCGCTCGGTTATGATCAACTATAACCCCGAGACCGTGTCTACCGACTACGATATGTGCGACCGTCTCTACTTCGACGAGCTCACCTTCGAGCGTGTTATGGATATCATCGACCTCGAGCAGCCTAACGGCGTGATCGTATCTACCGGCGGTCAGATTCCTAACAACCTCGCTGTGCTTCTCGACGAGCAGCACGTGCCTATCCTCGGTACAAAGGCTCAGGACATCGACAACGCTGAGGACCGTGCGAAGTTCTCGCAGATGCTCACCAACAACGGCATCAACCAGCCTGAGTGGAGCGCCCTCACAAGCATGGATGACATCGACCGCTTCATCGATCGTGTCGGCTTTCCGGTACTCGTTCGTCCGTCGTACGTGCTCTCTGGCGCTGCCATGAACGTATGCTCTAACGAGGACGAGCTGAAGCGATTCCTGCAGCTTGCGGCTAACGTGAGCGAGGACCACCCGGTTGTTGTGAGCAAGTTCATCGAGCATGCTAAGGAGATCGAGATGGATGCTGTGGCAAAGAACGGCGAGGTTATCGCTTACGCTATCTCTGAGCACATCGAGTTCGCCGGCGTTCACTCTGGCGACGCTACCATCCAGTTCCCGCCGCAGAAGCTCTATGTAGAGACCGTGCGCCGCTGTAAGCGTGTAGGCCGTCAGATTGCTAAGGAACTGCACATCAATGGTCCGTTCAACATCCAGTTCATGGCTCGCGACAACGATATCCTCGTTATCGAGTGCAACCTCCGTGCTTCGCGTTCGTTCCCGTTCGTGAGCAAGGTGCTCAAGATCAACCTCATCGAGCTTGCCACACGCGTTATGCTTGGCTTGCCGGTTGAGAAGCCGAGCAAGAACCTCTTCGACCTCGATTATGTTGGTATCAAGGCTTCGCAGTTCTCGTTCAACCGTCTGCAGAAGGCCGACCCGGTGCTCGGCGTAGACATGAGCTCTACCGGTGAGGTAGGCTGCTTGGGCGACGACACCAACACCGCTCTTCTCAAGAGTATGCTCTCTGTAGGCCATCGCATCCCGAAGAAGAACATCCTTCTCTCTACCGGTGGCGCTAAGCAGAAGGTGGCTATGCTCGACGCTGCTAAGATGCTCATCGACCACGGCTACAAGCTCTATGCTACGGGCGGCACAAGCAAGTTCCTCAACGAGAACGGCATCGAGAACACACACGTGCTCTGGCCGTCTGAGGAGGGCGACGAGCCTAAGGCTCTCGACTTGCTGCACAACCACACTATCGACATGGTTGTGAACATTCCGAAGAATCTCACAAGCTCTGAGCTTACCAACGGCTACAAGATTCGCCGTGCTGCCATCGACCTCAACGTGCCTCTTATCACGAACGCACGCCTCGCAAGCGCATTCATCTATGCGTTCTGCACAACTAAGCTTGAGGACATCGGCATCAAGTCTTGGAGCGAGTATTAAAATAGGAGGCTACCTACAGGGGGTGCAGCGGTCTCCGCTGCACCAACCAAGCAATCCTGTCTTAGGAATTTATTGCTGGGTGGAGAGTATATAAAAACGGATTTATCTGTTTGCGCAGCTCGCAGCTAAGCAAACAGACAAATCCGTTTTTTGTTTCTATACAAATGCAGTATTACTTCAGTTTCTTTATAACCCTTGCCGGATTGCCCACCGCAACCGAATCCTCGGGTATATCCTTCACCACGACGCTGCCTGCGCCGATGATGCTTCGGTCGCCGATAGTCACGCCGGGGCAGACAATGACGCCGGCACCCAGCCAGCAGTCCTCGCCGATTGTTATCGGATAGCCCGTCTCTACAGTCTTTCTGCGCTGCAGATAGTCGATAGGGTGGTTGGGCGTTACAAGCTGGCAGTTAGGACCAATCAGCGTGTGAGCGCCGATGGTTATCAAGCCCGAGTCGAGCATCGTGTAGTTATAGTTTATGAAGACATTCTCGCCGAGCTTTATGCCGTTGCCATGGTCGCAGTGGAACGGTGGGTTAACGGTCGTAGATGCCGGGATGTCAGGTATAAGTTCTTCGATAACCTCGCGATAGTCGGCATCCAGCGACGTCATCGTCTGCAAGCGTCTGCAGAGCCGGTTAGCATGTTTTATGCTTTCCATCGTTTCTGCATCACTGAAGTCGTACAACTCGCTGTTGCGCATTTTCTCAAATTCAGTCATAAGCGTTTTCTTAATTCGTTGTTTCGAGTGCAAATTTATATCAAGCAGTCGAAACATGCCAATAATGTAACCATTGATTTAGGCATAATTAACACAGACGCACAGGTATAATCCCCGTAATTCATACTCCTTTTCTTGCTGCATATCCATAAAATTTATAAATTTGTGCGTTATAAACTTAATGATTAATTATTCACTAATATCCTATTTCTATGGTTAAATGGTCACGAATAAAGACTCTGTTAATACTTTCATTGCTTTTCTTGTATGTGAATAATGTGTCGGCAAGATCAGCGGAAAGCATTAGTGCGGTTAAGTATGTCTTATGCTCGGATCATAATGTTATTGAACGGAGCTTCGGTACTTCTCTTGAAATATACACAGGCGTGAATAAGTTGCAATTGGAATTCAATGAGGATTTGGTTGCTACAGACGATGCTTATGCTTATATTGTCAGTGGTGATGAAGTATTTGCAAAACAGAAACTGCATACATATAAAGTGCCTTGTGAAAAGTTTTTCATAGAGTTCGAGGACGGACTCGATCTGCCTGTAGGTAAGACGTACAGGGCTGTTATACCTGCTGGCGTGCTTTATAGAAACGGCGACCCGGCAACTGCCAATGGAGAAGCTGCGGTAGAAATTCGTGTATGCGACACTTTCGATAAGGCAGACGACAAGTATTTTGACCTTTATAATAATAATTTTTCAACGGCACAGTCGTTCCTCTTCAAGTTCTATTTGTATGTATGGGCTTTTGACGATGCAGAGATGTCGCTTTTGCGTAATGGCATAGAGATAATGCGCTTTACGGCAAAAGAGAAGTTCGGCGATTTTGATTTAGGATATGTGGAAGGCACGTTCGGTAAAGAACTCAACTTTGAGAAAGGCATGTGTTTTTCGTTCGTGTTGCCGAAGGGCAGTGTGCATTCTGAGCGTGAGGATATTGTGAATAAGGAAGTTCGGAAAGATTTCGTGGGCAAATATCATAGTACGTTCGCCCCGATAGAATATGAGTCGTGTAGCGTTGCCGGCGCTTCTGCGCTTACTGTCCTTGACGAGGTGAACGTAACGTATACCACACCAGTGCAGCTCGCTCCTAATGCACGCCTGCAGTTGGTTGATGCTGACGGTAATGTGCTGAAAGAGGCCACAGCCGTGCTTTCGCATAACGACAAGGCATATAGTGTTGAGGCCGACTTTGCCGGTTTTCCTCTCAATGACTCTGATAGCTATGCGCTTTGCATTCCTGAGGCTACGGTTGTTGGTAGCGGTTCTGACATTACTGTCAATCAGCGCACACTCGTGCCAATCAAAGGTGGCGTAGTGTCTGTGGAATGTACCAACCGCAAGCAGCCTTTAGTGGCTCTGTGCGGTTCAACTCTCAGCATATCTAACGCGTCTGTTGGCGACCGCATTGTTGTTTATGACGCTGCAGGCATAATAATTCTGCGTACAACGGTTACGGCTACAGATATGCAGCTGCAGTTGCCACAGCGTTCGCATGGCGTATATATTGTGAAACTGAACGGCACGGCATATAAAGTGAAGTAAATATGGTGTATACGAATGTTGCACCGCAGTATTACAGAAACAATCCGAAATAGAACCAACAAAAGATGAAGAAAAGCGAACTATATAAATATGTGCTCGACTACTTCCGCGGCATCCATCCCGAAGTGACAACCGAACTGGAGTTTGGCAGCGTGTTCCAGCTGCTCGTTGCCGTTGTGCTCAGCGCGCAATGCACCGACAAGCGTGTCAATCAGGTGACGCCCGAACTCTTCGCCCACTATCCCGACGCACGCTCTATGGCAGAAGCCGATGAGTTTGAGGTGTACGAATACGTGAAGAGTGTGAGCTATCCCAACGCCAAGGCTCGCCACCTCGTAGAACTCGCCCGCATGATACAGAGCGAGTACGGGGGCGAGGTGCCGCACGACTTCGACAGTCTGCTGCGCTTGCCGGGCGTAGGTCGCAAGACAGCTAACGTGATGTTGGCTGTGGCGTTCGGCGAGGCTGCGATGCCCGTCGACACGCATGTGTTCCGTGTGAGCCACCGCCTCGGACTCGTGCCGCGCACGGCAGACACGCCACTGAAAGTGGAGCAGCAGCTCGTGAAGCACATTCCTGCTGACGACCTTGCGAAGGCACACCATTGGCTGCTACTGCACGGTAGATACATCTGCACAAGCCGCAAGGCGCACTGCGAGAAGTGCGAGTTCAAGGCAGTGTGTCCAAGCTCTACGTGCAAGTGATATTTTCCCGACCGCCGCATATAGAAACCTACTGACCGAACAATGAAATTCAACGGCAAACTACAGCTCCATACCTTTCTTCGCATCGCAATATGCCTGCTCGTCGGCATCTGCATCGGCGATGCGACGGCAGACGCCGTGCCCGTTGCGCTGTGGCGGTGGCTGTTCGTAGGTCTGCTCTCGCTACTTGTTCTGCTGCACATGAGCAAGCGTCTCGAAATGATGCAGACGCTGCTGATCTTCGGCATTGTTATAGTGGGCGGAGCGTGGCGCATTACGTCGTACGAGAACAGTCTGCGCTGCGCATTCACGGGCGAAGAAGAAGTGTACGAGGCGGTTGTTGTGTCGCAACCTATCAAGAAGCGACGCTCTATGAAATGCGAGCTTGCCGTTGTGAGTGGGCGGCTCGCAGGACATAGGCTGAACGCTTATTTTCAGAACCCTAATTCGTTGAATCACATTGTTATAGGCGACGGCATCGAAGCGCAGTCGGTGTTCTGCGGTTTCGATGACACATACGCACAGCGCGGTGGTTTCGACTGGCGCAGACAGCGCATGGTGCGCGGCATCGTGGCTCGCACGTTCGTCGCCTCGGACAAGTGGAAACGTGCGGAGGTGAGCCTCGAAGCTATGCCGCGAATCGACCGTCTCGCTCTCTCGCTGCAATCGCTGCGCTACGACCTGCTCAGCCGACTGCAGGGCAGCGCCCTCTCCGAAGATTCGTACGCCACTATTGCGGCAATGACCCTCGGCGACAAGACCGGTGTCAGCGCCGAGCTACGCGATACGTATTCGAAGGCAGGCGTGTCGCACGTGCTCGCCCTCTCCGGACTACATCTCGGCATCATCTACGCCATGATTGCACTGCTGCTCGGGCGCCGCCGCAACACGATGGGCGGACTGCTCGTAACGCTTCTCCTGGTCTGGACCTTCGCCTTGATGGTAGGCATGTCGCCGGGCATAGTGCGTTCGGCGGCGATGTTCAGCGTCTACGCCTCAATGACCTTTCTGCAGCGCGACTATCTCACGACGAACAGTCTCGCCCTTGCCGCAAGTGTGATGCTCCTGGTGAGTCCGGCGATGCTGTGGGACGTGGGCTTTCAGATGTCGTTCTTGGCTGTGATGGGCATCGTGATATGCCATGTGCTGCTCCGCAACAACCGCTTCTACGTGCGCTATGCTCACCGCCGATTTGTCGGCAAGCTTGTCTCGCTTGTGTGCATTTCGCTCGCCGCCCAACTCTTCGTGCTGCCGCTGGTGATGTACTACTTCGGCAATGTGCCCTTCTATTTCCTTCTGGCTAACATCGTCGCCGTGCCGCTCACCACCTTTATCATATATGCCGCCATGCTCTTGTTCGTGCTCTCGCCGTTGTGTCAGTTTGCTGCGTGGATGACGGTCGTTTGGCAGTGGCTGGCGAGTGGAGTGGGGTTGGTCGTAGCGCAGATGAACACTCTGCTTAAGGTTATCGCCTCACTGCCCGGCGCAAGTGCTGAAGGCGTGTATGTCAGCGTTTTACAGCTCTCGCTTATGTATGTCTTGATAGTGGCTCTGGTCGGCGTCTGGCGCTACGGACAACAGATGTACGACTCGATGCATGGGAAGTTTAAAAGTGAGGATGATCTTAAAAAGTTAAAAAGTAAAAGAGTAAAAAAGTAAAAAGGGGAGTTTTAAAAGTAAAAAAGTAAAAGAGTAAAAAGGAGGTTGAAGTTTGCGAAAATAAAAAGTTTTATCTATCTTTGTAGAAGATAGGCTGCACCTCGGCAATTAAAGCAAGCTTTATTGCGCTCGGTTTGCACTATCTTTGCATATAAACGAATAGACAGGAATTTATGAAACCGGATGGTACTAATTCTTTATCTTGGTCGTATGTCTTTGTGCATCATAGCAAAGTGAGAAAGGTGGAAGCAAGGCTGAACGCCGACAACGTACCCCACTTTGTGCATAAGACCGTGCGCTATTACAAGAAGCGAGCGAAGCATGGTGTGCAGCGTCAGGAACTGCAGACCGTCAGCGGACTCGTCTTTTTGCAAGGCAATCCAAAAGAACTACAAGAATATCTGAACTGGAATTTTCCACATACCTATCTCTGCAAGAACTGCAGTACGGGCAAGGCGGCTGTGATACCCGATTCGCAGATGCGACCCTTCATGCGCATCAACGAAACGGAGCCCGATCGTATCCGTTTCCTTCTTAAGCCTTTCCATTATTATGCTCGCAACCGCATCCTCCTCCGCATCACCTCTGGCGACCTGGCAGGACTCGAAGGTTACGTCATTCGCATCGACCGCGACCGTCGTCTTATCATGGATGTCGGTGGCATGAGTGTGGCTATCGCCGGTGTGCATGCTGAGCATTTTGAGGAGGTCGATCAGACTGGCAGTGCAGCCCTCGACGGCTCACCGTTCTACGAGCGTAACCTCCATGAGCGCGAGGCACTTATCGACCGCTTTTTTCATCCCGTAAAGACCACAAAGGACGTCGCCCCACAAGCCGAGAACATCGACTATCTGCGCAATTATGTACTGACGGAGCTTTCGCAATACCGGATGCTCCCCGCCGAGGCATGGCTCATCCTCAGCTTCATCATCAAGGAGATTGGCTACTACTACGCCCCCTCCTTCGAAAAGCTCCAGCGCCATCTCTCCCCAATCATGCAGGCTGGCACACAAGTCCTTCAGGAGATGCAGCGCCTCATCGACAGCGAGCCGACGGAAGAAACACGTAGCAGATACCAGACCGAACAGCAGGAACTGCTGACCACCTACGGCTATCTGTTCATGGACTCAGATATTGTGTAGTGTGTTTCGAAAAAAACTGAAACTTAAAAAAGTACGGGATATTTCCCGTCTAATTCAAATAAAATGACTACCTTTGCAATTTAAGAAGTCTCTTTGCAAGAGACCGCATCAAATTGAATGGTTTTTATGAACGCTATATCATTTTCAACTACTAAACGATTGCAACCATCACGTATGTTTGCAGCCAACGACATAAAGTAGAAAAGAATTTATGAAACCGGATGGTACGGATTCTTCTTCTATCGCCAACGAGAACCCCGTTTCTCCCAACGGCACCACGTTCCTGAGCCAGACGACAAGACTGGTTCAGAGGTAGAGAAATATCCGTAAGCGTAGGCGTTGAATAAATGATGACAGACGGCATACCTGATACCAAACTGATGTTTAAATATGTAGAAGTCGGTAGATTTGACAAGACCGATGAGGAGCTCATGTCATTGTCTGACAAGTGGATGTACGTGCTTAAGAATCTGTCACGCCTAGATAACCGCCCTGCCGCTCTACGCGAAAAGATATTCTCCAAACTCTTTGCTGCTGCTTCCGTAGCCCGCTTCACTCCTACAGGGTTGCGTGAATACGAGGATAGTCTCAAGGCGTATCGCGACATCAAGAATTCGCTGGACACAGCAAAGGAAGAAGGACGTGAAGAAGGAAGAGAACAACGCAATATTGAGATTGCAAAGAAGATGCTAGCTGCTGGTATGCATATTGATATCATCATAAATATGACAGATTTGTCAAAAGATGAAATTGAAAAGTTAACTATTCTGCAGTAGGTGGTAAGCATCCCCCCTATTTTGGCGTTTTGAAAATAGCATATATAGTAGCGGAGGTATCCTGCCTCCGCCACACCAAGGCCAGAAGCAAACCACAGGCTTCAATGCAAGCAGCAGTTTATAATTGCTAAATAATCAATAATAAAGGGCTGTGCCATAATTGAGTACTAACGCGACTAAGAGGATTTCATATAGTCTGTAAATGAATAGCTGTTTTTCTTAGCAGATTTAAAATTAAAATGTTCTTTTATAGTTTTTAATTATAGGGGTAAAATTAGAATTATGGCAAACGAAAATAACAATATACAGGCTACTACTGATGATTCTCAGATTGTGCTCTATCAACCAGATGAAAGTGTTAGACTAGAAGTGAAGTTAGATGCTACTCATGAAACGGTCTGGCTTACTCAACAACAGATAGCAGACTTATTTGGTACTAAGCGACCAGCAATAACGAAGCATTTGAGTAATATTTATGCGAGTGGCGAGTTGGATAAAAATAGCACATGTTCCATTTTGGAACATATGGGTAATGATAGTAAACAACGGTATGCTACAACTTACTATAATTTAGATGCAATTATCTCGGTGGGTTATCGAGTTAATAGTATCAATGCGACAGCTTTCCGCCGTTGGGCAACAAACGTTTTACGTGACTATCTTCTCCAAGGTTATTCCGTGAATCGTCACTTGATAGCCTTACAGGAGAATATGGACAAGCGTATGACCCATATTGAGGATGTCCAAGCCAAACAGCAACAGCAGCTCGACTTCTTCATTCAGACTTCCACTCCTCCTGCCGAGATGGTTTTCTTTGAAGGTGACTTTTATACCGCACGTGTTGCATTAGAAAACCTTGTTAGTTCAGCCAACCGTCGAGTTGTCATCATTGATGGCTATGTCTCCGCTCGAACCCTTGACATACTTAATGTATGCAAGCATGGTGTGGAAATGCTGATTTATACTGGCGGTGTAGGAAGAGGCATGCAACGTCTTATGGATGAGCACGACCATCTTTTCCCCGAGTCTCGTGTTGATATACGTAAATGGCGCAAGGAATCTCATGACCGTTGGCTCATTATCGACGACCGACTTTATCATTGTGGACATTCACTTGATGCTAATGGTGGTCATAAAATTTCAGCAATAACCATGATGGGAATAGCTCCAGAGGTTATCTTGTCTGAGATGGAATAGCAAAGGCACTTGCAAAAGTACCTATACAAAGGGTTATGCCTTAAATTGAGTACTAACATAAAAAGCATTCACTTTATGGCCTAACGTGCCTAAAGTGACCGCTTACTGGAGATAAAAAATGACAAATAAAACATCAAATAACAATAAGCGAATAGCTAAGAATACGATGATGCTATACATCCGTATGGCATTGACGATGATAGTATCACTATATACTTCAAGAGTTGTACTAGCCTCTTTGGGTATAGAAGATTTTGGTATTTATAATGTAGTTGGAGGTGTCATAGAGTGCGGGTAAGCCGCTTAGCCGTTATCTCAAATTTTAACGAACTATTGAAATATGTATGCACACATCATTTTGATGATAAATACTTGAATCAATATATTCAAGAGAATAGTGAGGATGGTATATGTTCTTATTGTCATAGAAAAGGACGTGTCATAGATATGAGCGCATTAGCTGACCATATAGTAACGACAATATCTATATTTTTCAATGATATTGATTCTGAAGGTCTACCATTGGCTAGTTCCTATTACGATGATGAGTTCTGTGACAATGCGAAAAGTCAAGAATGGATAAAATTAGCGAGGTTTTATTCTGAGAAATAAAATCAATTAAAAGTTTTACATGTATGAAGACAAATAAGAGTCAATTGGATACTTTCCTTCTTAAACGCATAGAGGAGAATAGAGAAAAATTAAAACATAACTTGGATTCCACATTACAAGTGGAACAGGCATGTCTTGAAGAGATTGAAAAAGGCATTAAACATTGCAAAACCAATATCACAAAATGCAATAAAATCTTGGATAAGGTTAGGTTGGCTGCGATGCCAACATGGACAGCTAAGAAAGCAGCTTTTGAGGATAACTTGACCATTTGGAATACTTTAGGGCATATACAATTGGCAAGCATTGAGATGAAGCAATATACAAAGCGGCTTTCGGCAGACAATGATAAATGGGAAAAGCAAGATGCTATAAAGGCGGCATACATTGCCATTTATGAGACTTCAGAGAAGTTGATTAAGAATACAGGAAAGATAATGAAGTTTATTAACTCCAATTTTCCAAGCAATGATTACTCTGCTTTAAAGGATGCCAAGAAGAATCTTGCTAAATTCAGAGAAGACAATGCTGACGAATTAAAAAATGTAAGAAACACCGTGGCTGCTCATCGTGATAATGATATTTGCAACCAACTTGATACTTTAGAAGGATTACACCTGTCTGATGCTGTAAAGTTAGTCATTGAATATGGAAATATCATCAACGACTTAGGGGCTGTCGTAAGTCCGATAAAAGAATTAGGAATAAAGGAACTTAGTATGGTATGTGGTTGATGGGAAATCAAGCTATATGAAACCAAACAACACCCTACAAGAAACTTCCTCTGGCACATCGAGCCATGCACATGGTACACCTTCTACAGAAAGCAATGGTAAGTAGTCATTTTAGGCCGTCTTGTGTACCTTAATATAAATATATATTTTTGCCCCGATTTTTTATTTAATTTTGGGCAAAATGAATATAAATGAAGAAGGCAAGTACTATGGCCTCAATGATTCGTAAGTTTCGAACCGAGTACAATAGCAAGAACCTTCATGGGTTCTGTAAAGAACAAAAAGTAGGCTATACCAAGATACTATATTGTTTACTTCTGATATTTGTAAGCACAATTTGGATCCAATGGAGTATCTTTGCGATGTGTTCCGCAGAATCAAGAAAACTACAAAGGACAAATTGGTAGACTTGCTCGCTCATAGATGGCAGCTGGCAACAGTTACTTCTTGGGCATAAATTCAAATGACTTTTTCTTAAAAGATAATAAAAAGCAATCACTTTAGGGCTTAACGTGCCTAAAGTGACCGCTTACACTTGTAAAAGTGCCTATACAAAGGGCTATGCCCTAAATTGAGTACTAACAGGAGGTATTATTATGGGACATAAATGTTTTATATCTTTTAAAACAGAAGACGCTTATTATAAAAAAGAAATTCAAAAGTGGTCTGAGAAAGCCAAGGTTGATATGATTGATAAATCATTGAATACGCCGATTGATTCTGATGACGAAGATTATATTATGCGTAAAATTCGTGAAGATTATCTAGCTGATTCAACAGTTACAATCGTATTAATTGGTGTTCATAGCTCAGAATATTTGGGAAAAGAAGAACAGAAGTATATAAAAAGAGAGTTACAAGCTTCTTTATATAATGGTGTAAATAACACAAGAAACGGTGTTATAGGTGTAGTGTTACCTTCCATGTATACTTCAATATACAAGGGCTCTGAAATATGTTCTGTTTGTGGTTCTTCCCACAATATTGTTGCAATCAATGATAGGACAACGATTAGAGAATTCAGTGCCAATTATTATCTTGATGATAAGCATAAATGTTATTATACAGAAGAAGATCGCTATTGTGTATTGGTAAAATGGGATGATTTTAAATTAAATCCAAATTTTTATATTGATAAAGCTTTCGATAAACGAACGGATTCAATAGCACAAAAAGTAAAGGTATATCCCAAATAAAATGATGACGGAAGAACAATACATTTCAACTCGTCTTGATTCTCAGATAGAATGGCATGATAGAAAAAGTATAAACAATAAACGTTTCTATTTAATTTGTTCATGGATCTTAATTGTTGGTTCTATTTTGACGAGTGTGCTAATACCTTTATGTCAAGTAGCAGGTGTAGCTTTTTCTGTTATAGTGGCTATAACTGCCAGCATAAGTAAGGTCTATAAATTTCATAGTAAATGGAGATTGTATAGATTGACATCTGAATTACTTATGCATGAGAAAGTCTTATTTGAAACAAGGACAGGTATATATAATAATGAGATGGCATATACGAATTTAGTTAGAAATGTTGAGACGATCTTAATGAAAACCAATGAGAGTTGGGAAAAAATGTTAGAAGATATAGCTCAAAAAACTGGCAAAGATAAATTAGAATCATAATGATTTTAATAGAGAGTATATTAGTAAGTACTCAAATTAGGGCTTAAATTAGAAAGAAGTAACTTCGCTGCTGTATTTAAAACCTTGAATTATGTACAGCAGTGAGGATTTGATTACTAAGTAAAAAGCTCTGTGTGAATCCTCGCTATCTGTGGGAGACCATAACGCACCCTGCCATGTATGGATTAGATAACAACGACTAATTATCAAATCTGAAATGAAAATGATAGAAGCTAAAGACATATGTACTGCCTACCTTGAAGGTTATTTTTATGCCAAGATAACTGAACATCTTATTACAGATAAGATTCATAGCTCAGATCTTGATGCTCTCAATAAGTTGGCTGTTGAAAGTATGAAAGACTATATAGAACACTCAGCTTTTTCTAATGAAGAGAAAGAGGAGATGAAAAATAATTATGAGCATTGGGCTGATATAACTTTGCATGGAATCAAGCAACGATTGCGTGACAGTCATAAATTGTATGAATAAAAAATGAGCGATATTGGTCAAAGATACAAATTCAAATCGCAATGCATCTGTAATGTCTTGCAAAAGATTAAATTTCAATTAATTTAAAGACTGGTTAGTTCACTTTAATGGGACTGTAATGATTATGGATAATAAACATTAGAGGCTCATTAAAGGATTTGGATAAGAAATATGTCTCTGGTTTTGACGAGACAAAGTTTATGCTTGTAGCATGCAGTGCTTTTGTAAAATTTAATATGTTTATAATATGGTATTTATAGGTAATATTGATTTGCTAAAGAAAGATGCGTTTGCATATAGAGTATATGATAAACTCCTTTCAAAACTTAAAGATAATGATAACCTTTTATATTATATGTTTCCTGTTTATAGTGGAGATATAGATAAGGATAAGGTTGAAGCAACTCTTCTTCTTTTATCGAAAGAATATGGAGTGTTCTATTTTGATGCAATTAGAGATGGGGAAACAGTTGATTCTACAGAGGATAGAATAAATGTTCTTTTTTCGTGCATTGCTTCATGTTTTAGAAAGTCTCCAGTACTGAAAAAGGGACGAGATTCATTGAAGTATGATATTTACACAATAATTGTATCAGAAACTAAGATTGATGTGTCGGATGAATTTATTAACATTTCTGTAGATAAAATAAATGAAGTACTTAATGAAAAGAAATGTGCAATAGATAATGGTGCGTTTGAGATAATGCAAAGTTGTCTTGAAGGGTCTTTACAAGCTAAAAGGAAAGATACTCGACGCACTTCTCAGAATAAGATCACAAAAGGAGAAATATTAAATAGAATTCAAGAACATATTGCACGTTTTGATATAGAACAAAAGCAGGCTGCTCTAACAGAAATAGATAGTCCTCAAAGAATTCGAGGACTCGCTGGCTCTGGTAAGACAATCGTTCTGGCACAGAAAGCAGCAATACATCATCTAAAATTTCCAAATGACAAGATTCTTTATACATATTATACTAAGTCTTTACATGATACCATAAAGGAACATATCAGTAGAGCTTATAGATATTTTTCAGAGAATAAAGAACCAAATTGGAACAATATTCTTATATGTCATGCTTGGGGTGGCACTTCAGTTCCTGGCACTTATTCAATGGCATGTTTAGACAATGAAGCTCCAATACAGGCTTTTTCAGAAGCCATAAGGATAAATAGTAAAGATCCTTTAGGCGGCATTTGTGAGGTATTGATGAAAAATCATTCAATAAAGCCTAAGTATGATCTGCTGTTAGTAGATGAGGGACAGGATTTTACGGCACCTTTCTATCAATTGTGTTATAAACTGTCAAAGAACAAGAAAATAGTTTGGGCATATGATGATTTCCAAAATATTTTTGATGTGAAAATACAGGATGAGCGTGAAACTTTTGGGAAAAACGCAGATGGAAAGTATAATGTTGATTTTGGAAGGGACAAATGTGCAAATCAAGATATTGTTTTGAAGAAGTGTTATAGAACTCCTCGATATTCTTTGATCGCTGCTTTTTCATTGGGTTTAGGCATCTATAATGGTAAAGTACTTCAACGTCTTGACACAAATGAACATTGGAATTCACTTGGTTTTAATGTAAAAAAAGGAAATTGTGCAACAGGTGATGAAATGATTATAGAAAGGCCAACACTTAATACTCCCAGTTATACCAATGATAATTTCCCTGAAGGCTCGATACGTTACAAGTGTTTCAGTAACATTGATGAAGAGTGTAAAACAATAGCAAGAAATATATCTTATGATATAACAGAAGAAAATCTTTTACCAGAAGATATATGTGTTATCTGTTTGGACAAAAAAAGGATATCTAATTATTTTATCAAGATAGAAAAGTTCTTGAATAAAAATGATATAAAGTCATTCAATCTTTTAAATACCAATGGAGGAAATTTGTCTTTTACAAGAGCAAATTGTGTGACTTTAACTACTGTAAATAAGGCTAAGGGAAACGAGAAGGGTTCTGTTTATATCTGTGGTGCTGATTATATATTTATGAATCCAAATAATGTGGTTTTGCGTGATATGTTATTTACGGCAATGACAAGAACAAAGGGTTGGCTTGCAATATCTGGTTGTTCGGATGATTTTAAAAAGTGTATACACGAATTGGCTGTCTTAAAAGATAATAAATTTGAGTTACACTTTGTACAACCATCTGAAACCGAAACAAAGACAATTGAGAACTATAGTCGTGAACAGGCAGGTATATATGAGGATTTTGGAAAAAATATAGAACGTTTAAAGCAAACAGGGCTTTCTTCCGATGATATATTAAAACAGTTGCAAAGACTGTTGGGAAATGAAAAATAATAGCTTCAATATTAAAATAATGAAAGATGTAGTGGGCTTCCTTAAAAAAATGAACCTTTTTAAGTCGAATTATTATGTTCCAGAAGACCATTATCCAGAGACTGTAAAAGAAATATCAAGAAAAGGTACTCATAAGCAGATTTATGACGAAATATGTAAAACATATTCTTTTGATATTATGTTGTCTGATGACTCTATATACCAGTTTCATAAAGATGGTGATAACTATAGATATTGTTTTATGCAAAATCCAAAGGTAAAATACAGTTGGGAAGAATATCTCCACAATAATGATTTAAAAGAAGATGAATTGACAGAGGAAGACAGCAATATTTATCGTTCTTGTTATGATAATAACGAAGATGATAGTTTCAGATATGTTGATAATCCTATGTACATTCGTTATGATGTTTCAGGTGAGGAGTATTGTGAATGTAGTCATCCTTATTCACATTTACATATTGGACTTCATAATGAGTTACGAATACCCGTGTCAATAGTCTTGACTCCAGAACAATTCACAGAGTTTTCTGTAAAAATGACTTATCGGGAGTTATGGAAGGAAATGTATGAAAAAGGAGAAATCTCCGAATTTCACAAGCAAGTAAAACGAGGATGTGAATCTGTTGATGAGAGATATTGGAGTGCAGAGGACAGATTAGATTTGTTTTTAGTTTAAAAATTAGTGTTCTGTTTTTAACTGGACGTTAATGCCGTAAAATCACTACTGTCCCGTTAAAGTGAATTAATCGCTCTTTGAATTAATTGAAATACAGTCTATTAGGTGGTGTTTTAGAATGAAACGGACTTAATTTCGTAACTTTGCAGTCAAATTAAAATGACTGTTATGTTCCAAGGGAAATGCGTTTTAGCCCAGTTCACCGCTTTATGGAACAAATCTCATCGGCAATCATAGTTTATTGTCCTGTTGCTATTATACAATATGATTTGCAACTTAAGCGATCAACTTATGAGATTCTTCAGATTCTAAGCATTTCTCTTATGGATAAGACACCACTCGTATATCTCTTCGAAAGGACTGATTTCAATAATGTCAAAGAACTCGATTGTCCCCTCTTTCCGGGGTTATTTGATTAATATTTAACTGGTCCCGATTTTAACGGGACACTAATGCCGTAAAATAGAAGATGAGGATAATAAAATAAAAGTTGTAATCTATATAAGGAATTTCCGTTCTGTTGAATATTAATCAGATACCCCTTTAAAAGGAGTACTATATAGTTCTTTAAGATTGTGATGTAGACTTTGAATATAGCAGGCATTTATATGATACTGCTTAGTTAAGAAATCAAATTGTCCAATATCTGAAATTTCTTGCTAAAGACTGTATTTCAATTAATTCAAAGAGCGATTAGTCCACTTTAACGGGACAGTAGTGCTTATAGTTAATAAACAAGTAAAATTTTTAACATCTCAATATGTAGGCCTTGTAAAAGTGCCTATACAGAGGGCTATGCCCTAAATTGATTACTAACGTTTCGTACATTATTTGATTTATGTGCAAACTATTGGCGTTTTTTATAATTGTAAAAAAATAACATATGTCAGAACAGTCACAACAAAGACTAAAGTCTCTTTCTATAACAGGATTGAGACGATTAAAGAACTTGAATATTTCTTTTGAAGATAAAGATGTTACAGGTATTTTCGGTGTAAATGGATCTGGAAAGACAACCCTATTGTATGCACTTCTGTGTCTTTATAACCAAAAGAATCCTGCAGCCCAGTTTAATTTTGGTAATTTCTTCAAAAAGTGTTCTCCTACAGAATTTGATGATACTGAAATAATAGCTGATGTTAGTTACCGAATAGGTAAAGATATACATGAAACCAATGTAATTTATAAAAAATCAGCAGGAAGTGATCGTTGGACCCCCAAAACGTCAAGAAGACCAGAAAGGAAAGTGTATTTCTTGGGTATATCTTTAAGTGTTCCTTCTATAGAAAATGAAAGAGAGACTACTGTAAATTATAAATTCGATGGAGATAATGATTTAGATAACGGAATCTTAGCTTTGGCTAGACGAATTCTCGGTATTCAATACACTCAGATTTCAAGAACAAGAAGAAATAACAAGGAATACTATCATGCAACAGTGCAAGATGGAGTAAATTACTTTTCTATATCTATGGGTGCAGGCGAGCAGCGAGTCCTTCGCTTGTTAGAAGTCATAGAGAATGTAGAAAGCTATTCCTTGGTTATAATAGATGAGATTGACTTGACTTTGCATAATGCTGCCTTGATGAGACTGATAGATTATTTGGTTGAGAAAGGAAGAAGTCGGCATATTCAGTTTATATTTTCATCACATTGTGAAGCTTTGACAAAACGTAAGGATATAAATGTTCGACATTTACTTCAAACACCAGTAAAGACTTTGTGCTTTAATGAGAGTAATCCTGAATGTTTGGAATATATGACAGGTGTAGTACAACGTCCTATTGAAATTTTTGTTGAGGATATTTTAGCTAAAACAATTGTAGCACAAGTTACAAAAGAATTGGAGATTAGCAAACGAGTGATCATTAAGCAATATGGTTCTTGTACTAATGCTTTTGTTGCAAGTTGTGGAATGCACATGTTGGGACTGTCTTTAGAGCATAAGTTGTTTGTTCTTGATGGAGATATATTTCGTTCAGATGAAGAACGTAAAAACCAGTTGAAGAAATTTTACTCTGGTACAGAACCGGATAAAGAACAAAAGCGCAATGAGGTATTACGGCATATAACGCAATTGAATTTGCCTGATGGAGAGCAGCCTGAAAAGTATATCAATCATATATTAACGGAGAATATTGAAAATCAAAACGCAGAAATTGTTGCATTAGCAAAAAACATCATAGAGCCAGATAATCCACACAAATATATTGATGGCATTATTGATGGCCTTGGAGATGAAGAAAATGTAGGGTTATATAAGGTTATAGAAGAACTATCCAAACATCCAGAATGGAGCTCTTATACAGAGTCTGTACGTAATTGGCTAATAAATGAAAAGGATATTTTAGGCTTATAGTTCATGTTTAATTAAACATCAGATAACAATAAGCGGATAGCTAAGAATACTTTGCTTCTTTACTTCCGTATGCTCTTTATGATGGTAGTGTCGTTGTATACGAGCCGTGTGATATTGAATGCGTTGGGGGTGGATGACTTTGTAATACATTTCTGTCAGCAGTAAACACAATTTTAAGTTCGTTGCTTTGTGCAAGCATAACGCAAAACATATAAAACAATTAAAACGTAAAACATATATTTAATGTCAAATCAAACATCAGATAATAACAAGCGGATAGCTAAGAATTTTCGTGCCAACGAGTGCAGAAACAAACTTGTTTGAGCTATTCCGAGTGCAGCCGAAAATCACTTGTGTGTAAAATGTATGAAATAGTTAATAAACAAGTGAAATTTTTAACATCTCAATATATAGGCACTTGTAAAAGTGCCTACACAAAGGGCTATGCCCTAAATTGAGTACTAACGCCTGTAATATCAAAGGCGGGTAGGAAGTTTGTTCGGAATATAAAACCTACTAATTATGGAATTAAGATATTTTTCTGAAATTGATTTAAATGATAAATTTTTCGATAGTCTTAAAAAGGATTATGATGGTTTTGAAGATTGGTATAAGAGAAAGGCTGTCAAAAATGAGCTCGTTTTTGTTCAATTTGATGAAGAAAAACATTTGCAAGGTTTCCTTTATTTAAAGGATGAGACAGATCAGATAGATAACAGTATTAAGCCTGTTATGAATTCTAAAAGACGTTTTAAGGTCGGAACTTTTAAGATAGATGCTCATAACACACGTCTTGGTGAGCGGTTTATCAAGAAAATAATGGATAAAGGAATTTACGAGGGATATGAAGAAGCCTATGTTACTATATTTCCCAAACAAGAACCACTTATTCTTCTTTTACAGAAATATGGTTTCAAGGAATATGGAACAAAAGGTAAAGAATTGGTATTGGTTAAAGACTTTACAATTTGTGAAGGTAACATATTAAAGGATTATCCTCTGATTCAACCCAGCGGGAAGAGAAAGTTTCTGCTTTCAATCTATCCTAGGTATCATACACCTTTGTTCTCTGATTCTATACTAAAAAATGAGGAACGTAGAAGTGATGAACTAGTTAAGGATGTCTCTTTCTCCAATAGTATTCATAAGGTTTATATTAGTTTTATGCCTAAAACTGCTTATCTTCGAAAAGGGGATCTCTTGGTGATTTATAGAACTAATGACAATATTGGCCCAGCAAGGTATCGTAGCGTCGTTACTTCTATTTGTCAAGTAGAAGAGGTTAAGGTTAAAACTGATTTTGCGAATATAAATGAATATATCGGCTATTGTAAAAAATATAGTATATTTGAAGAGAATGACTTGAGAATATGGTATAGAAAAGACAATTTAGTTGTTATAAAAATGACATATAATATAGCTCTCGCTAAACGTGTTACGAGAGGAATGTTAGTTGATGAAGCTAAAATTTCTCCTTATCTTTATTGGGGATTTTTTCAACTTACAGATTCGCAATTTAATTATATATTAGACAAAGGAGAGGTGAATGAAAATTTTATTATCGATTAAACCACAGTTTGTAGAAAAAATATTTTCAGGAGAAAAAAAATATGAATTTCGTAAAACAGAGTTTAAGCGAAAAAATATAGATTCGATTATTGTATATTCATCAGGCAATATAAAAAAAATAGTTGGAGAAATAAAATTCCACAAAGTTTTATGCGATACACCTAAAAAAATTTGGCAGTTGACCCATGCAGATGCAGGCCTTTCATTAGAAGCGTTTATGTCTTACTATGCCGGACGGCAAAAAGCTTTTGCCATTGTTATAGATGAATTTAAACCTTATAAAACGTTGGTGTCATTAGATGAAAAATATCCAGGAGTAAAAGCTCCACAATCATTTTTGTATTTAGATGAAGCAAAATTCTAACTTTATATTATTGTCGATATTTATCATATTGGTAGCTAGTCCAATAATTGTATATTGCATAACTTTAAGTGAATTAGGTTTTGCTGATACTTCTGGTGATTTTGGTATTTTTGGTGACTACGTTGGATGAACCGTTGGAACTATTGTTGGAATCATTAGTATATATTTGCTTTATAAAACATATAATTCTCAGGTTTCATTTGCAAGAAGTCAAGAAATGGTGGCAAAATGTCAGCAATTTGAATCTACTTTCTTTAATTTACTAGAACAGCAACAATGTCTGAGAGAGCAACTTGAATGTGAAATTGGCAATGAACACTATAAAAGTTTTTCTTATCTGGAGCGTATGAGGGAGGAACTTTCAGATGCTCTCGCATGCTTGAATTACAGAATGGAAGATATTACTGTTGAAAATAAGATTCTTTTGAAGAATATCGTCAATCAACTATATCTTGACTTTTTTCTTCCGAATGTTTCACATTTGGGCCATTATTATAGGCATCTATATCATATCATAAAATATGTAGATGACTCTAATGTGCAAGATGCAAAGCAATATATTGACATCTTACAAGCACAATTAAGTAATGATGAGTTATATCTCTTGGCTATCAATGGAATTAGTAACTATGGTAGACGAAAATTGCTTCCATTGATGGATAAGTATTCATTTTTGGAAAATTTCAATGCTAATGATGATATGTTGATAGTAAAGTTGCTGTCAATTTTCTATACGAATACAAAAAATAAATATCTTATGTCAAAGTCTAAGAAAATTATATTTATAGGTGGTGTGCATGGTGTTGGCAAAAGTACATTTGTGAATGCCGTTAAAGCAGAATGTCCTTCTGTAGTAGGACTTTCTTGTAGTACGATCCTAAAATGGGAAAATCCAGCACATAAAGCTGTAAAAAATGTAGAGAAGAATCAAAACAAGCTATTGGCAAATTTACCATATTTCATAGATATGGATAAGAATTATTTATTGGATGGCCATTTTTGCCTGTTGACCGAGCAGGGTTCTATAGAACGAGTATCAATAGATGTATTTGAAAATATAAATCCTGATATGATAATACTTTTAGAGGAACGCCCAGCAGTTATTTGTCAACGTCTGTCGGAACGTGATTCAATGCAGTATTCTGAAGAATTGATAAAAGCTTTTTTGAGTGAAGAAAGAACGTATGCCAAAGAGGTTGCTGAAACTTTAGGCATACCTCTCAAATATTGTCATTCAGAAACGCGAAATATCTGTATTGAAGAACTTGTCCAGTATGTCAACTCAAATATCGGATAATTAGTAAGCCCCCAATTTAAGGCTTTATTTAGAAAAAAACATCTTTGCAGCTGAGCTTTAAATATAAAAAATGTACAGCAGTGAAGATCTGGATTCTTTTCGATAAGTGAGAACAATGAAAGCTCGCTTTCAGGTTGTCGAGCGGAGAAAAAGAATATAAAGATTCTACTTTAACAACCGAACAAAGGCAATTTGTATTCATGAAACTCCGTATCGAATCCGTTTTTATCTCATTCGTGTCGTTCTCGTTCAACAAACGCCATGTGAGCGTCCCAACGCGAACAAGCTCCGTATTATCGGTACTATCCGTGTTAGAAATATCAAAACAAGAAAATATTATTAATAACTATGAATAATTTCAGTGATATTAAAGTAGCGGTAGCCGGTACAGGCTACGTCGGTCTGAGTATAGCAACATTGCTGTCTCAGCACCATCATGTTACAGCAGTAGATGTAATCCCTGAAAAGGTAGAGAAACTCAATAACCGTGTTTCACCTATCCAAGACGATTATATCGAGAAATATCTGGCAGAGAAGGAACTCAACCTTACTGCTACTCTTGATGGCAAGGCGGCTTATAAGGATGCCGACTTCGTGGTGATCGCAGCACCCACCAACTACGACCCTGTAAAGAACTATTTCGATACTACACATGTAGAGGAGGTTATCGACCTGGTGCTTGATGTGAACCCCGACGCCGTGATGGTTATCAAGAGCACCATACCTGTGGGTTATACTCGCAGCCTCTATTTGAAGTATGCGCAAAAGGGAGCGAAGAAGTTCAATCTTCTGTTCTCTCCCGAGTTCCTTCGCGAGAGCAAGGCGTTGTACGATAACCTTTATCCAAGCCGTATCATCGTAGGCTATCCAAAGCTTATTGACCGCCCCGAGTTTGCAGAAGAAAACGAGGCAATAAAGGCTGTGACTGACGTAGAGAAGATGAAAGAGGCAGCCAAAACATTTGCTGCACTTCTTCAGGAAGGAGCCATCAAGGAGAACATTGATACTCTTTTCATGGGCATGAAGGAAGCCGAGGCAGTGAAACTCTTCGCCAATACCTATCTTGCCCTTCGCGTAAGCTATTTCAATGAGCTTGACACATACGCTGAGGTCAAAGGTCTTGATACCAAAGCTATCATAGAAGGTGTAGGTCTTGATCCACGAATTGGTACTCATTACAATAACCCAAGCTTCGGCTATGGTGGTTATTGTTTGCCAAAAGATACCAAACAGCTTTTGGCAAACTATGCAGATGTGCCGGAAAACCTTATCGAGGCAATCGTTGAATCGAACCGCACTCGCAAGGACTATATTGCAGATGCCGTATTGAAGCGAGCCGGTTATTATAGCTATGCAGCCGACAACAGCTTTGACACCGCCAAGGAGCACAACTGTGTGATAGGCGTCTATCGCCTCACGATGAAGTCTAACTCCGACAACTTCCGCCAGTCTGCCATTCAGGGAATCATGAAACGCATCAAGGCAAAGGGAGCAGAGGTTATCATCTACGAGCCGACACTTGAAGACGGCAGCACTTTCTTTGGTAGTAAGGTCGTTAACAATCTGGATGCCTTCAAGACGGAAAGCCATGCAATCATCGCTAACCGCTATGACGCATGTCTGGACGATGTCAAGGAGAAGGTATATACCAGGGATATATTTAGAAGAGATTAACCTATTAAAATAGGGTAGAAATGAAAACAATAACAGTACTACCTAACAATGAAATCAAGTATGTAAAGTCTATCATTTTCATGGTAGAACTTTTTGGAAGGCTATATACTGGTAAAATTGTGTATAAAAGAGAACCTTCTGACAATTACAAAATGGATGAAAGCAAACGCTCTTCAATAGATAAAATGATGTGCGATTATCCTGAAGAATGTTATCCGTCAGATATCATAGACACACTTATTTTAGAAGGAGTACGTAAGAAGTATCCTTCTGCACAGGTTCATACTCATCTGATGATATTTGGTTGTGACAAGGAGCGAATGGTGGCAGAATTGGCTTCTTATGCAACTGTTTCATTTCAGATAAATATCCAGCCGCGTATAGACGATATCGATGCTGTTGTAAAGAGTGGCAAGACGTCTTGGCGTGTATTTACTAAAGTGTTACCACTTTATTTGACGAATTCAAAGGATACTACCCTATTCCAAAACGAAGGCTCTTTCATTTACTATGACTTGGACAGAGAACAAGACATGATTAGTCTTGAACCTCAACTTTTAAGTGAGGTCACTGTGTTTTAGTCATACAACTTGACATTATAAGACAACCTGTATTTATGATTATTAAAACATTATATCATTAGTGTCCCGTTAAACTCGGGATCAGTAAAATATTATTCAAATAGCTATTTAAAAAGGAGGATAATAATTTTTTGATTTTGTGACGTAGACTTTAAACATAGCAGCCAATTAAATGATACAGTTAAGTTAAAAAGTCAAATTTCGCGCAGCTTTTTTTACAGCATTTTCATCAAGCCAAGATTACATAGCAAAGCTAGCTTTTGTAATGTCATGGCGAGGAATGTCTTGAACTCAATATCAAGGCACTTGCAAAAGTGCCTATACAATGGACTATGCCATAAATTGAGTACTAACAAATGCAATGGAAATTATTGATAAACAATATTTACTATGTTATCGAACTTTTCTTTACAATTGTCAGAAGAATACAAAGAGCATCATATATTCGAAGAACTCGAAGAAATGAAAAACTTGTACGAGGGATTGTCAGAACGTTCTTCTTATTTTCTCGCTACAGGCACAAGAACGATTATAAATTATGAATCTTATTACTTCTTGTCTATTTACGGAACACTTGATTCTATAAAGACATTGTTGGAAATTGGTAGGATTAATGATGCCATTGTACTGGTTAGGAAAATATTTGATGACATATTGACGGAAATATATTTGGACGTTACACTGAAAGATAAATACAATGTGTTTGAAAGCTTTTATGTGGAAGAAGTGCAACAATGGTTAGATTCTTCCTTTCGTATCCCTAAGTTAAAGAAAATCCTTAAGGTTTTAGAAACATCTCCTAAAACAAAGGATTTATATCCATATTTTGGATGGAATACATATTTAGAACATAATAGGCAGTTATTAGATGATAGTGTACATTCCAATAGTTATAGTAAGGTTCTCTATAATTGCAACATGGTTTATTGGGGAGAACGAAAAGTACGAATGTTGAAAAATATCTCTATCATTTTAAACCAATTAATGATGATTCATGTTTCTTTCATCTTCCATCTTAACCCTGAATATTTAGCGGCATCAGATTATATGGATTATATGGAAATGGGTATGACACCTCCTGAGGGTTCTGAAGAATGGATTGCAAATTTTGCGCAAGATGCTTTTGATAGGTATATAAAACTAAACGCCCAATTGGCAGACTATATAAAGAACACCTGTTGTTTACAAATCTTATAATTGTCTTAGTATGATAAATCTCACACCTAAAGTTCGTCGTGCTGTTTATGATAAAATAGTTTCCATGGGTAATTTCTATGGAAAATATGCAGATGGTACTTATAGCAATGACGACTTGAATGTCGTCAATTTTCTGAAGCAGATATGGGATTTGCCTGCCATGCCTTCAGAAGATCCTCGCTTCCGCAATGCAGAAGCAGATGCAACGCAACATTTGATTAATAATGATGACTGGGATACTTCTTATGTGTTCGAAAGACGTTTCAATCTGCTAGCTGGTGATCAGAAATATTTTGTCAAGTTCATTGAGCTAGTAGTCTCTCCTATGGTCAGAGTTGACATGGCTGAAATGGAGGAATATGTTGATGCAATTAACGAATACTTAAAACCTGCGAATTGTGAACTGGCGGTTGAAGATTTTTTGGATGGCGATCCTGTATATAGGTTGAAAGAAGGATTGTTCCATAATGAAATTCCAATAGACATTAATAAAAACACATTGCAGGTCTATGTCACATCGGTTCCTGATACTTATCCTTCGTTAGGCTTACACGTATTTAGGTGAGATGATTTTGGATTCAAGACTCGTTATCAACTGTATTATTGTGAGTCTTCAGAAATTAAACACTTCATCGGTGTGGTTAAGATAATGAAGAAGGGGGAAGGCATAACATACGGTCGATTACCTGATAGTTTCAGTTCATTGTCAGATGAGTATTGCTCCTTGGGGCAAGATATGGCATATTACAGAAATATAAAGAAATATTTAGGAAATAAATACAAAGATGTTCTATATGCTTTGAGAGATGCTGCATGTTTTAGTAAAATAGCAGACAACTTTATTGAAGAAACTGTTTTTAAGGTATCTCTACTTCGGGAAAGAGAAGCTGACAGAGCTTTGCAATTTGCCCAATATGAATTAGCAGGATTTGATGCAGAGGAAGATAAAACTTTCGTGTTTAAGGCAGAGCTGCCATATCAACGTGGGGAATATTTGAACATTAAGTTCAATTTTGGCAAGATGCAGCGTGAAGATAATCTCAATCGGATTGTTGCTTTGATTGGTGATAACGGAATAGGGAAGACTACTGTACTAAACCAACTCGCAGAGGCGTTGGTAAGCAATAAAACAAAATTATTCAACCCACAATTACCAGTGTTCTCAAAAGTTATAGCAGCTTCATACAGTATCTTTGATGATTTCTATAATGTTAAAGGCAGCACTTATAATTATGTATATTGCGGAATGCAGGAAAACAAGAGAATCATGAATTATGATGAACTTGCTAAACGTCGGAGAAATTCTGTAGAACTTTTGAAAAAGAAACCAGGTGATCATAAGATTCTGCGACGCTTTCTTGACAGGGTTATTGATGACGAAATTGTAGCCATGATGTACAATGAAGAAAATCAATTTTCTGAGGGCAAATTGCAGAATATATACAAATGGCTTAGCTCTGGCCAAACTATGTTGATGAATCTCATCATAGAGATTTTGGCACATATTCGTCAAAATACGCTGATCCTGATAGATGAGCCAGAAGTTCATCTTCATCCGAATGCCATAACGGAGATGGTGCATATCATAGATAGCCTATGTGAGAGATACTCTTCATGTTGTATAATGGCGACTCATTCTCCAGTCGTTGTACAAGAGTTGTTATCTCGCAATGTTATCGTGATGGACAGAGAGCAGGATGGCTCACCTGTAATTAGACCGATGCGACTTGAATCTATGGGTGAGAACCTGACAACAATCACTCAGGAGATTTTTGGACGTAGCAATAAGGAACCTCTATACATCAAGAAAATCAAAGAATTGGTTGATAAATACCATAATATGGAGGAGGTTTTGCAAGAAGTACAGAATAATGACGTACCTATCAGTATGCCCATGTATTTGTTGTTGGACAAAATGTTCTCTGAAAAATGATAAATCTTACTCAAGATACTAATGATTCGTTTAGCGAGTATAAAGCTGCCGTTGATAGAAAGAACGATGATTCTATCGAGAAAAAAGAATTGCTTTCTATTGAGAAGCCGATGGAGGATTGTTACATCAATTACAAGCAACATTTTGATTCTAACAATCTTGAAAATCTGAATGCTGCAAGAGTTGGACAACAACACAAAGATACCTTGTTAGGATTATACAGTTCTAATGCTGCAATTGTCAAAAATTTCAGAAAGCGCTATTTCGCACAGAACCCACAAACGTATAACAATCTTTGCCCATTAAGCGAAGCAAACACTACTGAGCATATCTTGCCAAAAGAAAAATATCCAGAGTATGCTGTTGATACATTGAACTTGATACCAGCTTGTAGCGGTTGCAATTCAAAGAAAGGAGATTCTGTTATTGATGCTATAAGTGGAAAGAGGACTACTATCAATTACTATACTGATACATTGCCGCAAGAGCAATATCTGTATATGGATTTTGAAGTTTCCAACAACAATATTAAGGCTACATATCGTTTGGAGAATTATGCTAACAAGATAGATGAAGAAATGTATTCGTTGATAGAACGCCATTTTGCAAAATTCGACTTGCTGAATAGGTTTAATATAAAAGCAATCCAAGAAATAGGAGAGTTAATAAATTTATATGTTGTCGAGGGGATTTCAAACGAAGCGGAGTATAACACATTTGCAGCCAAACAGATTAGAAAAATAAATATGGATAAACCGCAATTAGGTTACAATCATTGGAAAGTTATCTTGTATCAGTCTGCGGCGACAAGTGATGTGTTTAAGAATTATATATTGAGTTTGTCTGGTAAGAATCTATAGTTCAATCTTTGTTGATCTGTTGAGGATTGGAGTTTGGACAGTGGTAGAACAATTAATAAAGCACAAATTAGTAAAAGTCAAAATTGGTTAGAATAACAATTAATAAGCATTTATGTCACAAATATCAGATGATAATAGATGGATAGCGAAGTAACTTTTATATGGTATGCTAATAGTATTAAGTAATTTAATTTTTAAAAAATCATGAAACGTCAGTCGAATATAGAATTATTAAGATGCTTGTCCATGTTTATGGTGTTGCTTTTGCACTCTTCTTTCTTGGCATTTGGCATGCCTGATAGTGAAGCTGTGCAAAGCAATCCGTGGCTCTGGGGGGGTAGGATAGCGCAGCAAGGTATAGGTATTGTTGCTGTTAATGTCTTTGTCTTAATCTCTGGTTGGTTTTCTATAAAACCTAAGAAGGAAAGCATTTGTAGCTTCTTATTTCAGATAGCATTCTTGCAAGTATTAAGTTTTGTAGTGTTTGTATCCGTAGGGCTTGTTGAATTTAACAAAGAGGGCATAAAGAATTTAATGATGCTAAAACCTTCCCAAGGTTGGTTTATTAAAGCTTACTTACTACTTTATATAATATCCCCAGTATTGAATGTATTTGTGGAGAATACGTCAAAGCGTAATTTGAGAAATGTACTTATTGCTTACTGGGGTTTCTTGATTATTTTAGGTTGGGTGTTTGATGCGACTGACTATATCAACAACGGGTATTCTATTGTTTCTTTTGTGGGCTTGTATCTCTTAGCTCGTTATATGAAGGTATGGAATCCCCAATGGGCAGGCAAGGATAAAATGAAGGATATTTCAGTTTATATTCTGTGTTGTGTAGGTTTCTTCTGTGTGATCTTTTTCGGAGGACTGCATGGATTAAGTAAAACTTCTTATTTTGCGTGGAAACTTTGTAGCTATGTGAGCCCTTTTACAGTGATAGGTGCAATATCATTGCTGCTATTTTTCTCTAAACTCAAAATGAATTACAATGCCTTTGTTAACTTATGTGGCAAAGGTTGTTTCGCCGTCTATTTGCTTCATGGTTTATGGGGATATTGGTTTGATACATTAAAATATATAAATACAAATTATAGTGGAATTATCTATATATTGTCGTTACTCTCTTTCATGCTAATCGTTTATTTCGGTAGCATCTTTGTTGATCTGTTAAGGATTAGAGTTTGGACAGTGGTAGAGCAATTAATAAAGCACAAATTAGTAAAATTCAAAATTGGTTAGAATAACAATTGATAATTATTTATGTCACAAATATCAGATAATAACACAAAAATAGCGAAGAACACCATTTTCATTTATTTCAGACTCTTTACGACAATGATTATAGGTCTGTACTCTTCTCGTATAGTCCTACAAGTATTGGGTGTTTCTGACTTTGGTATATTCAGCGTCGTTGGTGGCGTGTTGGCGATGTTCACTTTCATAACAGCATCTTTAGGTGCTGCCACATCTCGTTTCTTTAATGTAGAAATGGGCAAAGAGCATGGAGATGTTAACAAAATATTCAATGTAAACCAGTTGCTTCATGTCGTATTGGCTGCAATCATATTCATACTTGCAGAAACGATAGGTCTATGGTATATATACAACAAACTTGTATTGCCAGAAGGTAAGCTAATGGATGCATTGTTTGTGTACCATGTTTCTATTATAACAGTATGTTTAGGTATAGTAAACGAGCCATATAGCAGCTTGTTTTCCGCACATGAAAAGTTTGGTTTTCTTACTACTTTTGATATTGCTAATACCCTCTTCCGTTTTGCTTGTGTGTTAGCATTGTTGTACCTGCCAGGCAATAGTTTAAGGTATTACTCTATTATAATGAGTCTAACCACAATTAATACATTCCTTGTTTTCCATGTCTATGCAGCCCATAAGTGGCCGCATATTATTAAGTTGCGTTTCATAAAGGGGTGGAACAACTATAAACCACTGTTGTCTTTCAGTGGTTGGAATCTATTGGCTACAGTTTCTTTTATGGCCCGATCTTCAGGAAGTGATTTGCTGTTGAACTCCTTTTTCGGTACAGCAGTAAATGGTGCATACGCTATCAGCCGTTCCGTTAACAATTATGTTGGTACATTCGCCGCTAATTTTGACGTTGCATCCGGCCCGCAGATTATTCAGTCATACAGTTCTGGAAACACCGAGCGTTGTAATTACCTTGTGAATAAATTAGGTCGCTTTTCATTATTGCTTTTTGAAGTAGTTTTTTTCCCTCTTTATATAGAGTTGGACTTCATCTTACATCTTTGGCTTGGTAATGTCCCCGATGGAGTTCTTACATTTTGCCAAATTAATCTGATTATGTGTGGAATATCATTGAGTTGTGGAGGCTTTTTGCAGCTTATCAGTGCTTCTGGCAAAATAAAATGGTTTAAGATTGAATTCAGTTCTTTCTTCCTTGTTTGCATTCCAATAGGATATATTCTGTTCAAGTTAGGATACTCTCAATATTCTTTGTTGATTTTGTTTATAATAGCCGATTTGTTACAACGAGCAGTTCAAATGGTTTTGTTAAAGACGATATTGAATTTCGATTCAATACAATATATGAAAGAAGCTTATGTTAAACCGATAGTCATAGCTATAATTATGAGCGTACTTTTGTTTGGTTATTCTTATCTTGATATAACGAACATTTGTGTACGTTTACTCTCTATCGTGGTTTGTTTTATCATCACTACTGCAATAGTTTACTACATCGGTTTGACTTCTGGTGAAAAGACAAAGGTTGTAAGTATGTTGAAGAATAAAATGTTGAAACATGGTTAACATTAATATTTTATGCGATTTCTGCGTTAAGGACCTTAATGGGCTTATGATAAGTGAGGAGCTACAAGGTATATTGAATGATGGAGATATAAATGTATTAAACTTTGAAGTTCCCATTTCCGCTCTCAATGCAAATCCGATTTTGAAGAGTGGACTATCCTTTACCTGAATTGTGTACCTTATACCGCCACTTTATTAATGGTGCAGATGCCATCATTGGCAATCATCCTCACGTCCCGCAGCCATGTGAGCAATATAAAGGGCGTTCTATAATATATAGTTTGGGCAACTTTGTGTTTGATACGCTATCACCACAAAACGATTGGTGGTATTATGGGCTTATGGCGCAAATACGCGTCAGCCAAGAGGCTATCAATGTTAATGTTTTGCCAATATCATTTGACAAAGAAAAAAGAACTGTCGATTGTTGTAAGAGCGATGTATTGAATAATCATTTGGCTTCCATTAACCGCATTTTTGTTGACACTGACGCCTATATCCAAACTGTAAACAACCATTGCTTAAACTTGGAGTTTCTGTATGATTACCAATTTGAATGCAGTGGATACATCCGACCAAACATCAGAAAGTATTCTAAGGCCATTTGGCACCGGTTTAAAGAAAAGATCACCAAGAAAAGAATTGTAGAATACAACCCCGCACATTATATAAACAATCTTAGATGCGAACCACATAGGTGGGTTATGTCAAGAATATACGAATTAAAAAAGTAATTTTGAAGAATATGATAAACAATTTAGTTCCTAGAATTAAGAACAGATTGGCAAGAGAATGGAATGAGTTCCTTGTCGATCATTTTACAAAGCATGTGCTCTCAAAGTATTGGTATCGTGATTTCAATTATCAATTAGATTGGAGCAATCCTAAAGATCTGAACGAAAAGATACAATGGCTTATTCTGAATTCAGACACATCAGAATGGAGCCGACTGGCAGATAAGGTTGCTGTGCGAGATTATGTAAAAGAGAAAGGTCTTGCACATATGCTGGTTCCGATGTTAGGAGCATGGAAGGATGCCAGAGACATCGACTTTGATAGTCTTCCGAACAAGTTCGTACTGAAATGCAATCACGATAGTGCTTCTGTAAAGATCATAGACAAAACCATAGGTTTCGACAAGGAGAAGTTGATTGAAGATTTCAACAATAAGCTTCGTGTGAAGTTTGGCTATTTAAGTTGCGAACCTCACTACAACAAGATACCTCCAATGGTAATGGCGGAAGCATTTCTGGAACTCGACGGTGCCGGCATATCATCAACACCTATCGACTATAAGATTTGGTGTTTCAATGGTGAACCGTGTTTTGTCTTGGTTGTATATAACCGCGACAATGTTAATGGACATGTTGAGGTCGAGCAGTACGACTTAGACTGGAACTATCATCACGAATGGGGACGTTTTACCAACCATTATAGAGATGGTGGTGGCAAGGTTCCTTGTCCAAAGTCTTTTAACGAGATGTTGGAGGCTGCAAAAATCCTTTCAAAAGGATTCCCTGAAGTGAGAGTCGATTTCTATGATGTTGCAGGTAAAGCATACTTTGGTGAGATGACATTTACTTCAGACTGCGGAAGAATGCCATACTTCAGTAAAGACTTCATGTTACAAGTGGGAGAAAAAATAGATTTATCCCTGGCCCCATTAAAAAATAACAGATGAAAACCTCGATAGTATACACACTGATTAGCTCCGAGAAAGATTACTTCTTGGAGGAGCTGTGGGTGTCGCTCTATTCTCTTCGCCAGTTTCATCCTGAGGTGACGGTCAACGTGTTGGTGGATGAGCCGACGAAGAAGTACGTGGAAAGATTCCCAGAACTCTGCGCCATGATAACTAACATCGTTGTTGTGCCAGTGCCGGAGAACTATAACGCCAAGCAACGTTCACGAGTCATTAAGACCACGGTGCGCAACGTGATTGACGGCGCATACCTCTTCGTTGATACGGATACGGTTATCTGCAAGCCGTTGGATGATATTGACAACCTTACTTGCGATATGGCAGCTGTGCCAGATGGTCATCTGCCTCTGTCTGAATGTATGTTCCCGCCGACAAACTCAGTGAATAAGATTTTCAAAACCGATGTTTCCGACTCTAAATACTGGTTTAACTCAGGTGTTATGTTTGTTGCAGACAACGAACTGACACGCAAGTTCTACAAACGTTGGAATGAGAACTGGACATATTCTTGTTTCGAAAAGGGACAAAGCCAAGACCAACCGGCACTGCTTGCAACAGACAAGGAGTTTGGTTACATAATCTCTGAGCTTCCTGGCATTTATAACGCCCAGGTGGCGATGTCCTTAAAATATTTTGCTGATGCAGCGATCGTTCACTGGTGGCACATGAGCTTCATTGAGAACCAAGACTATTCACCGTTCTTTAGCTTGCAGATATACAAAGAGGTGAAGAAAGCTAAAGGTCTCACGGCAGACATCAAAGAACTCATAATGCATTGCAAGCAGAGTTTCGTGTCGCCAACGATGCCCGTAGGAAAAGAACACATCTATTTCCTTTTCTCCCCGGCAGGCAAAATCTTCAACAGAATCTACAAAGAGGGTGGGGCAGCAAGTTTCTTGATGAACAAGTGTGCCGCTGTCTTGGAAAAGATTCATAAATATACAAAGAAAAAATGATATCAGTAGTAATACCTTTATATAATAAGGAGGCGTCAATTGTGCAGTCTTTGAAGAGCGTGCTCTCACAAGAGTACGACGACTTTGAGGTTGTGATAGTGGACGATGGTTCTACGGACGGATCGGTTGGCGTTGTTGAGGCTATGAACGATCCGCGCATCCGACTTATAAAGCGGGAGAATGGCGGACCGAGCAAGGCTCGTAACACAGGTGTGAAGAATGCTAAGGGCGAGTGGATACTGTTTCTTGATGCTGATGACGAAATGTTGTCGGGAGCATTGGAATTCTTTAGCAAGAAGATACAGAATCATACTGATGTAGATATGTTTTTGGGCGAGGTGATTGTTAACAATGGCAAGAAAAAGTATTTAGCTGTTGAATACAAGGAAGGCGTTGTTAGCAATCCGTTCAAAGCTCATGTTTTTGGCCGTTTGTTTCAATGCTCAGGCACTACAGTATATAGGAAAACGATAGTAGAAGAAAATCCATTTGACGAGCGAGTGCGTCGATATGAGGATCTGCAGCGAATTTTCAAACTGTATCGCAAATACAGCCTTTATCTCTGTCACAAGCCAGTAGCAAAGATCAATTTGGAGTTCTCCGCTGCTTCTCGTGCCCGTAAAGACATAAAAGAAGATTTCTTGGGGCATCTTGATTTCAACGGTAAATCATTCTGGGAGAAGATGGCTTTGTATGCGCTTTATCTTGGTGAGCGCAACTACTATCCAGAGCAATGCAGAAAGCTGTATCCTGGGCTGCATCGCAGATACGATTGGTTGTTGCTCTATAAGTTAATTCACTTCTTAAAATAGAATGACAAAATTATTAGCAATAATAAAGAAGTTGCCGGTTTTAAGTCATCTGCTCCTCTATTTATGGCAGAAAAGGCACAATGGCAAGAAAGTCAAGTTCTGGTACTCTACGCATATATCTTACCGATGCAAGTTTGAGGGAATGAACATGGTTGGTCCACATACCGATTTCTTTGGTTCCTTAGGTTACGGCTCATACATCGGTGGAGGTGGAATTGTTAGTGCTGAAATCGGGCGCTTTACGTCCATTGGTCCCAACTGCCGATACATCAATGCCACCCATGCTTATAAGGCGCCGTTCGCTACAACATGTCCTTTGTTCTTCTCTAAAAGCAACGGGAACAATCCGCAAGGCAAGACGTTTGCTACAGAGCGAATGATAGAGGAGTTCAAGTTCTATGATAAAGCCAGAGAACTTGTGAACAAAATCGGTAACGACTGCTGGCTTGGTTCCAACGTCACTTTAATTGGTGGGGTAGAGATACATGATGGAGCGGTAGTCCTTGCCAATGCCGTGGTTACAAAAGATGTTCTGCCGTATGCAATTGTAGGTGGCGTACCTGCCAAAGTCATCGGCTATCGTTACGATGACAAAATAATCCGGTTCCTGCAGAAAACCAAATGGTGGAATAATCAGCCGGTATGGTTTGAAAAGAACTGGAGACTGCTGAATGATATAGAAGCATTGAAAGAATTTTTTAATCAGAATAATAAATAATGAAACAATTTCTCATAAAACTCCTCAATCTCCCCACAACCCTTCGCATCAAGCTATACCCTCGTATTAACCGCATGATATTAAAGGCGCATGGCGTTGTGTTTGGTAGAAATCTTCAGATTCCAGGCAAAGTGTCTTGGCTAATCGGGGGGGGTAAGTTGAAAATAGGAGATAACTTTTACTTCTCTTCTGGTGATGCGGTGAATCCGATGACGAGCAATCTGCAGGGCGCTGTGTACGTAGAGCCGGGTGCAGAGCTTACCATTGGCAACAATGTTGGTATGAGTAGCACACGTATCTGGGTTCACGACAGCGTTGCGGTTGGCGACGATGTCAAGATTGGAGCGTGCGTCCTGATAACCGACACCGATGCACATCCCATGGATTATATGGCTCGCCGCACTTCCAACGACGGCACGAAGTCGGCACCGATAGTGATTGAGGACGATGTCTGGGTGGGTGCTCACAGTATCATCCTCAAAGGTGTCACGATCGGAGCAAGAAGCATCATCGGTGCTGGTAGCGTAGTGACAAAGAGTATTCCTGCAGATTGCGTGGCAGCAGGAAACCCGTGCAGGGTTATAAAAAGTTTGAATCTGTAATTAGATAATAAGAAGCATATGATATTAAAAAACGATTCTACATTATCCAAGGCTTATAAAGAACATCATGTTTTTAAGGAAGTTGAAGAAATGATGGATTTTTATGAAGCGGTTTCAGATCGTGCATTTTGTGTTGTGCCTTTGGGTACGAAAGCTTTTCTGAATTATGTTTCATATTATTATATGTCAATTCAAGGAACATTAGATTCTATTAAAACCCTATTGGCTACCGGTCGAATTAATGATGCTTTTGTACTTGTCCGTAAGATGTTTGATGATATATTGACAGAAATATATTTAGACATTACTCTTAAAGACAATTTTGATGTATTCAGTAACATGTATGTGGAAGAAGTACAGCAATGGTTGGATTCTTATATTCGTATTCCTTCAATTAAGAAAATACTGAAAGCTCTACAACGTTCTACTAAAACACAGAATTTGTATCCGTATTTTGATTGGGATACAGAGTTAGAGCGCTATAGGAAACTCTTGGATAATAGTGTGCATTCTAATGGATTTAATCATGTTTTATTAAATTGTAACACCGTTTATCTAAAAAATAAGAGAGAAAAACAATTGGAGAATATCTCTGAAATTTTGAACCAACTGATGACTATTCAAGTCGCATTTATTTTCCATTTGAATCCTACATATTTCATGGCTTCGGATTATATGGATTATATGGAATGTGGAGAAACACCTCCAGAAGGTTCTGAGAATTGGATCGCAACATTTGCACAAACAGCGTTTGATAAATATGTAAGGCAATGTTCAAAATTGGCAGAATATATAAAAGGAACATGTAGATTAGAAATAAAATAGACCTGACAGATGAAAAAAAAATTTCTGATAAATTACGTGATAATATTTACAGGTATATAAAGCAACTTGTTGAAGAAACAAAATACGATATTGAATTTATGAATTTGTTATCTTCAATATGGGATGTTTATAAAAAGCCTAAATTGGAAGATTATAGGTTTTCAAATTTAGGCGATGAAATAGAAAAGCATTTTGTCATGAACAACGATTGGTCTGAAGAGAAAATGTTTAATTCAGTATTACACTTAAAGGATGATGACGATAAGCTGATTCGCTTTTTTTCTGGTTTATTAAACATTTCAACTAATTCGGAACTTCTTCAAGAAATTCAATATACAATACAGTCTGAGAACTTGAAAGTTGAGTTGTCTGGAAATAAGTGGCATGTGAATTTCGATAACTTGAATATGCAATGTGTAGAAGATCAATCAAGACCTTTCTATGTTTGTCGTTCTAATATAATAAACGCATTCAGCTTTTTGGAGAACGAAATACAAGTTCCACTAAACAATGATTGTTTCATTCTAACGTTTAATTATGGCTGGAATGATTATGGCTATAAAACAAGATATAAATTACATTATATTGATTCCAATGGGAAAAGGACGGTTTTAGGTAATGTTAAAATAATGCATAAAGGAACAGGTGATACAAGTTCTGTTTTGCCCCAAAAATTCTATTCGTTACCTTCTGACTTTTGTTCATTAGGAGAGGATGTTGGCTATTATAAAAAGTTTAAAGAACTTTTTGGCTCAAAGGCTTTCGTTTATTTGTCGGAATTGTGTGATGTGGCTTTGTATTCTAGGATACATGAAAAGTTTGCAAGTGATGACGTGTTTATAATTTCTTTACATAGATATAATTCATCAGAAAAGGCATTACGTGAAGGAAGATACTATGTTTATGGACGTGATATGTGTGATGCTTTCTCGTTTTCATTATTATACAAGCCCAAGTTTTTCTTAGATGATACAAAGCCTATTAGTGTAACTTTTCCTTTTAAGTATGAATGTCCTGCTTACAGGAGAATGATAGGGTTAATTGGTGAAAATGGAACGGGAAAATCAACCTTGATAAATGACGTTATAAATGGTTTGATACAAAAAGAAAAAGATTCGTTTGATGGTTTAAAACCGATTTTTGCTAAAATACTAGTTATTTCGTTTTCGCCTTTTGATCATTTTCCACCTTTACAAAATGATTACACTATTGGATATGATTATTGTGGCTTGTTAAAAAGTAGCAATGAATTATACTCTTTGCAAGAACAAATAGAAAAATTTATTTCGGATTTAAAAAACGTTCATAAACGAGGAAATGTTGATAATATATGGAAGCATTGGCTAGAATTAGCAAGAGAAGTTGTTCCTATTGAAATCTTGGAAAATCTATGCAATGATAAAAATGAACTTATAGAAAACTCTTTGAAAGATTTAAAGAGATTTTGTTTATATATGAGTTCTGGAGAAACTATTTTTTTGTTCTCTATATCAAGAATAATGTCGCAAATAAGACCAAATTCTCTTCTTTTGTTCGATGAACCAGAACAACATTTGCATCCTCAAGCAATAACTAAATTAATAAATGCTATTCTTGATATATTAGAAACTTATCAATCATATGCCATTGTCGCAACCCATTCTGCTTTAGTAATTAGGGAAATTCCATCTGAGAATGTTTATGTTTTCAATAGAAACGAACATTTCCTAAACATAAATAAGATTGGAATAGAATCCTTTGGAGAAGACATTTCTGTATTGAATAATTACGTGTTTAAGAATTTTAATGAAAGCAAACGGTTTGAACATTATGTTGCCAATATTGCACGAACAAACAATTATGATTTCACTAAAATCGTAAATGAGTTACAAAACGAAAACAATGAATTAAGTTTAAATCTTAAAATGCTAATAATGGATATTATAAATAGAAATGAAAAGGAATGAGAAAGTTAAAACCAAGCAGCGTGGATTCTTTTGAATTTATACAAAAGGTAATAAATAAGACAAATAAAAGAAAAGACGATGAGATTTTACAAAGTAAGGGTGAAAAAACTTATAAAGAACGATGTATTGCTATAGCGTTTAAATATAAAAATGAAATAGAAACCTACGATCATAAATTTTCAGACAATCATTTGGAAGATCTAGTGAATCTGCATCCTCTAATAAGTAATGAAGAAAAACAGGTTTATAAGTCATTGTACAAATATGATGCTGTTTTAATTAAACAATTACGTTTAGAAATTCTAACTACAAATGGTTTTATAAATGAAAAATGTCCATTATGTGGCGTTAATAACGTGCAAACAATGGATCATTATATACCGCAAGCAAAATTCCCTTTATATTCTATTAGTCCCAAAAACTTAATTCCGTCATGTACAACTTGTAATGTAAGTAAATCAGAAAATGTTTTAGAAGGAAGCCGAAGAAAATACTGGAATGTTTATTTAGATGAAATTCCAAATGAAAAGTATTTATATTGCACTCTTTCAATTAAGAACGGTTTATTAAAAGCTATATTTGATATTCGGCAAAATAATATTGATGACACGACTTTTAGATTGCTGAAAAACACTATGGAAGATCAAAAAATATTACAAACTTATTCAGCGGGGCTAGGATCTGTAATTGAAGAGTTAAGTTCTTGTATACAAAGAATGATGCAATACGATTCCACACAAACTATCGATAATGTTTTTTCTTCATTGAGAGATTGTTTTGCTCAATTTTCTGAATCTAACAAATGGGATGAAGTTCTAAAATTTGAACTCGTTAAATCCAAAGATTTTAAAACAATGATAGAAAACGAACTAAAAAGATTGAATAAATAATTCTATGAAACAACGTATTGATTATATCGACCGAATGAAGGGCATGGCAATCTTCTTGGTCGTCATGGGACATGTGTACGGAATGGTTTTCAACCAGAGTGAGGATGTCACATACAAATGGATCAGCAGTTTTCACATGCCTTTGTTCATGTTCTTGAGTGGTCTTGTTGCCTGCTCAGGTGTTGTGGCTCCATATTGGGGCGTTAGAAAACTGGGCAAGAAGTTGAAAGGACTGCTGTTGCCGTTGGTTGTGTTTGGAATGTGTTTCGCCATGACCTTCTCCAAAGACTTCTTGACAGGCTTAATCGGCTTTCTTGAATCGCCAAACAAGTACGGCTACTGGTATCTGATGACCTTGGCTGTGTTCTATGTGTCGCTTTCGCTGTATCGCTTGAATGTCAAGCAAAAGTGGTATGTAGATGCTGCATTGGCAATTTCTTTATGGGGGGGGGTACTTCGTACTATGGAAATATACAGCACAGACGAAAGACTACTTCTGTCTGCTGAATTGCGGTAACTTCTATCTGTTCTTTATGCTTGGCGTTTTCACCACAAAGTACCGGTTGTTGGAAAAGGCGAAGAATGCCAACTGGCTTTTCTCTGTCTGCATCGTGCTGTATGCCGTCTTGTTCTGCGTAGAGATGCCGATGCATGCTTTGGACAGCTTGAACAGGCACATCTTCATGCCGTTCTGCATGGTGTTTGTCATTGTTACCTTGTTTATGGCACGTCACGGCGAGACGTCGCGCTTCGAACGTATATTAGACTATGTGGGCAAGAGAACGCTTGATGTGTATGTGCTCCATTATTTCTTTATCAGCGTTGTTCATCTGCAAGACGTGGGTAAATACATGGAGGGATCAGGCAATAGTCTGCTGATGTTTGTATTGGCAGTAGGCTTAGCCACTGTCATTACAGCATTGTCTGTTGGCGTAGGAAATGTACTTCATAAAGGACGGCTGATTGAAAAATTGGTTTATGGAAAATAAAAAGAAAACAATAAAGGCGGTGGCTCCTTTCGCTCACCCCGGTTTCTTGAACTTCAAGCAGGCGCCGTTTGCGGCTTGGGTAAGAAACGGGGGGCTGGTGGCGCAGGAGCACTATCCTCCTCGGTGGTTGCACGGAGCGGCGTACCGATGGGAGCTGCCTACGATATGGAAGAGTGGAAAGGAGGCGCGACTGAGGTTCGTTGAGCCAGTGTCGCTTTCGTTCGACTCGTTCCCCGATTATGCGAGGTACGAGGTTGTGCCGATGTTCTGGGACTGCTGGTCTCGCTACTTCGAGAAGACTTGCCGATGGCTGAGGAAGCATGGGGTGAGGACTGCGATATTTTCTTCGAGTCAGACCGCTGAGAAGATGCAGGAGCGGTTCTCGGGCAAGCACGAAGGATGGCAGAAGATAGATGTTATCTGGTGTGCGGAGGCTGTAGACGAATCGGTTTATCAGTCGGGCAAACTCTTGAAGGATAGAACTATAGACTTGCTGGAGTTCGGACGGTCGAACGATAAGGTGGTCAGTTCGGCGAAACTGGCTGGTGTGAAGATCGATGGGGCGCCGCTGCAGCATGTCTGCACGAAGCAGAACGGCAAGTTCATCTTCACCAACGAACAGCTTTACGAGGCGATGGGCGAAGCGAAGGTAACAATCGCCTTGCCACGTAGCATGACGCAGCCGGAGATTGCGGGCGACATCGAGACGCTGACGCAACGCTATTGGGAGTGTATGTTCTCACGAATGGTGATGGTGGGCCATGCGCCGCAAGAACTTGTCGACTTCATCGGGTATAACCCGGTGGTAGAACTGCGAGACGACATCTCGGCAGAAGACCTGATTGCCGATGTACTGGAGCACATCGACGATTACCAACCGCTTGTAGACCGTAACAGAGAAACGGCAGAGCGGCTCGGCAGTTGGACGGTAAGAATGAAGTGGCTGATGGGAGAGTTGAACAAACGCTATATATAATATTAGTTTTGTAGAAAAATCTACCATATCTTCCAGCAAGCGCACAACGAGTTGTGCCACAACGAGATAGAGGCTGGAAGATTTCTGTAGATGGCTGCTATCTACCAGCCTATCTACCAGCCACAGACACCTATCTTCCAGCTGCTGGCATGTAATTATCAGCAGATATAAAGTGCGCATATCGTTACTGCTATGCTAAACAGTTGTTACCGCGGTGCAAAACTGCTGTTACCTCATAGGGGGAATGACGTTTTCTCTCTGCGGTAATGGCTTTACCACGTTGTGAAAGATGTGTTGTCGATGTACGCTGGTACATAAACATCTAAGATAAATTAGAAATATTCAAAAATATTGTGTATCTTCGCAGTATAAATGTAAACAAAGAGGCTATATGTATATATCAAGGATAAAACTATTTAATTGGAAAAACTTCCACGATTGTGAAGTTGCGCTTTCGGAACGGAAGATAGGCTGGAGGATTCGGGCTTTTTAAGAAAATCAACCAGTCTTTATGTGGCTGATATGCAGTAGGTTGCATGAATGCTGGGAGATAGGGGAGATTTTTTGCGTAACTGATTTGTTTTAAAGAATAAAGTTAAAATGATACCAAAGATAATACATTACTGCTGGTTCGGACGCAATCCGTTGCCCGAACTGGCGCAGAAGTGCATTGCTTCGTGGAAGAAGTATTTGCCAGATTATGAGATAAAGGAGTGGAATGAGGATAACTTCGATGTTAATATCATTCCGTATACGGCAGAGGCGTATGCCATGAAGAAGTACGCCTTCGTGAGCGACTATGCCCGCTTCTGGATTCTGCATAAGTACGGTGGCATCTACTTCGATACGGACGTTGAGGTGATACGACCTATTGACGACATCATCGCTCGTGGCAACTTTATGGGTTTCGAGACCGACCCGAATCCTGCAAAGGGCGACGCGAGCGAAGGAAGCGTCGCCCCCGGCCTCGGCCTGGGGGTAGACCCCGGCCTCGTGATAATAGAAAAAATGATGCACTATTACGATGGGCAGCATTTTGAATTTGTTCCTGGTGGGATAGGTCAGCTGACAATCGTGCATATTGCAACCGAGGTAATGGAGAAAGCTGGCTTGAAACAAGAAGAAGGAATACAAAAGGTAGACGATGTGTGGGTCTACCCTGCAGAATATTTCTGTCCTATCAATTTGACAACAGGCCGCATACACGTGCAGCCTAACACTCGCACTATACATCATTATGCAGGTACATGGCAGGACAAGCATTTCTCATTTAAGGAATGGTTAAAGAAATTGTTGCCAGAATGTCTGCTTCTTAAAATATTGGAGTTGAAATCTAAACATTAAAGACATAAAATGAGATCAATAGCAAGGTTTTATTCTTGGTTTTGGGTGATTTACTTCCCATTGTGCATTGCCTTTTACGATTTGGTGAACGATTATGTAGATGAGTTCATGACGTTGATACTCATCCTTTTCACTTGCATGAAGCTACATTCTCGTTACGTCAACCGTCAACCGTTGAAGGAGGCTTGGGCGTGCATTTTGATATTTCTGTTTTACCTGGTCTATTCGTTGATACTAAAGGTGAATGTGCCGATGGCGGCAATCATCGATTTTCAGCAACAGATAAGACCGTACGCCGTGTTCTATTGTACGCTGATACTGATGCCGCAATTCAGCAAGCGCCAAAAGAAGTGGATGTTGTTTTCGATTCTTGCGTCTATGGTGGGTTATTTGTTCTGGAAACGATCAACGATATGGGGTTCGGAGAATGTGATTTTCGGTAGCCTATCAATTGGTGCCGGAATGACTTATTATCTGTTTACAAAAGAGACAGGTTTCAACCGTTATGTGTCAACAGCCATTGTTCTCTTCGGTCTGTTATGTGGCAAGTTCAAGTATATCGGCGAGTGCGTAGCTTTTGTATGTGTGGTGTTCCTTCTGAAGAAGAAGATAAAAATCGGTTCTCAGAAAAGTATCGCATTTACATTTGTGCTAATTGGTGCGGTGTTGTTCTTCGCATGGAGCAGATTTGACAGCTATTTCGTTACGGGTATGAGCAACGATCAGTTGGCTCGTCCGATGATGTACAAGACAGCTCCGAAGGTATTCATGGACTACTTCCCGTTCGGTTCCGGTCTCGGCACCTTTGGCACTTCGGCTTCTGCAAAGACCTATTATTCGCCATTGTACTACAAATACGACTTGGCAGAAATCTGGGGTATGTCGCCGTCAGACCATGGAGCTTTCAATGCAGACTCCTTCTATTCGGGTCTTGCGCAGTTTGGCTTTGTCGGACTGTTCTTCTTCATAGTCTTTTGGAAACGAAGGCTTTCGGCAATCAATAATATTCCAGACCTGCGATACTATAAGATAGCTATCATGGCTTTCCTTTGTCTTGCCATTGAGAACACAGGCGATACGTCGTATCTCTCGGGACGAGGTATGGTTTATTTTATGTTGATAGCCCTATGTTTGAGTCAGAAAGAGCCGCAACGTAGAATTTTTAGGAGCCCTAATACACAACAAAATCAAAGTTTATAAATTACACGTATTAGTGTTGCGGAACAATGAATAATCCGTTTAAAGAAAATTGACAAAATGAAAATAGGAATTTTATCGAAGAATTATGCTGCGCAACGCCTCTTTCTGAACAAGTTGCCAGAAGCCAAGTATAAGGACATACGTTTCTACAACTGGTGTTTGTGGAAGAATGCCTATCTGTGGGGACTGAAAGCGTTGGGCAAGTTGAAAATGTCGCCTGAGGAGATGGTGGCAAAACTCTTCTATGACTTCAAGGCCCTCTTTCCTACAGGATGTGACGTGTTTCATTTCTTCAACTGCATAAATCTCGGAACACATAGCAAATGGGTGCTTAGTGTAGAGAGTGGCGTGCCATGGCCGGTGAATGTGACGAGATGTGTAGAAAATGAAAACGCCGATTTGTCTTCTATAGCAACAGACAAATATGTGGAGCGAAGAATGAAAGCGTTGGCGTCACCTAACTGTCTGGCATTGCTGGCATTGAGCCATTGTACGGAGAACATACAAAGAGAGATAATAAAGCAGTTTCCGGAGTACGAAGACGCGATTGCGAAAAAACTTATCACCTTGTTGCCTCCACAGAAGCTGATAGTGAATGGGGTGGAGGAAAAAGGACTCACATGGAAAGATGATGAACGCATGACTTTCATTTACGTTGGAAGTGACTTCTATCGCAAAGGCGGGCGCGATACGGTGCAGGTGTTGGCTGATTTGCATAAACAGTATGACTTCAGACTTGTGCTGATTAGCGCAATGGCGGTTGACGAACAGCGATATCTGCGTACTAATAACGATGAGGAAGAAGCGAAGCGACTGATAGAAGACAACAAAGACTGGATTGAGTATTATGACAGACTTCCGAATGCTGTGGTTCTCGAAAAGATGAAAGCTGCCCATGTTTGCATGCTGCCAACATGGATGGATACATTCGCTTACTCTGTATTAGAAGCCCAAGCATGCGGCACTCCAGTGATATCTACATCTTTGCGTGCACTTACAGAAATAAACAATGAGGAAGTAGGATGGTTGATAAAGGTTCCGGTTAACAAACTGAACAATCCGATTCATCTTACAAAAGAGCAGCAAGACAAATTCTCGGAAATGCTGTTGGCTGGTCTGCGAGAAAAGGTGGAATATGTATTGCAGAACCGCCAAGAAATTAAAGAGAAGTCGAAGAGATGCTTGGATAAAATAAAGAAACTCCATTCTCCTGAGGATTACGAAAAGAAACTAAGAATGGTGTATAGTGGCGAAGTAAGCAAAATAAAATGACTAAGGTTTTAATGGTTGGCTCTGCGGAGCAGAGTGGGGGCGGTGTGGCAAGTGTGCTGCGCCTGATGAAGCAGATGCCGTTTTGGGAGAAGTACCGATGCGGATGGCTCGGCACGCAGATACAGCGCAGCTATGGCGTGAAGCTGTGGTATGCGCTGAAGGCATACGCTAAGGCTCTGTTTACGATATGGGGATATGACATTGTGCACTTCCATACCGTGCCCGACAAGATTTGTCTGATTATCCAGTTGCCGGTGCTGTTGCTGGCATTGTTGGGCAGAAAGAAGATAGTGATGCATATACACATGGGCAACCAGCTGGAGGATCATACGCAGAACGGGTTGTTCATCTGGTGTCTGAATAGATCGGACAGTGTGGTGCTCTTGGCGAAGAAATGGCAGAACCTCTTCGAGACGCTCTACCCAAGGGTGAAGGCGAAGACGGCGGTGATATACAATGCTTGCGCTCCGACGCCTGCCGTAGACTATTCTATAAAGGAGAAGAGCATCATCTTTGCGGCGCACCTGGACGAGAACAAGCGTGCCGACTTGCTGCTGCAGGCGTGGAAGCGGCTGCGCGGCGACTTCCCCGACTGGCGCGTCACGATCATGGGCAACGGCGACGTGGAGGGCTACAGCCGCTTGTGCCATGAGATGGGGCTTGACGACTGTGTGACCTTCACGGGGTATATCACGGGCAAGCAGAAGGAGGACGTCTGGAACAAGGCAAGCATCTACTGCATGTGCTCGCGCCATGAGGGGTTCCCGATGGTGGTGCTGGAGGCTTGGGCAAGAGGCATCGCCGTGGTGACGACACCGGTGGGCGGTCTGCCTGACGTGATTGAGGAGGGCAGGAATTGTCTGACGTTCCCGTTCGGCGACGCTGAGGCGCTGACAAAACAGCTGCGCCGGTTGATTGAGTCGCCGGAGCTGCGCCGCAGCATGGCGGAATACTCGAAGACGTTCGGCGAGAGGGTGTTCGCACCGGAGAGAATCAGTGAGAGTGTGGATGCATTATATAAGGAAATCTTGAAATCGTAAGAATAGTCATGAATATCGTACATATAGTAAGAGGAAACTATACTCCTTTGGCATTGAATGGAGTATACAAGGTGATTGATAACATTTCAATTGCCTTGTCAAAGCAAATGGGGGGGTAAAGTCGTAGTTTGCAGTGTAAACACGCATGTAGAGAACGATATATTCCAATCAGCTTTTTATGAGCATATCCAGTTTAAAGAGCATCCATTGCGCTTTTTCTTGGATAAAAAGTTTAAAGCCTTTTTGTTGAGTTGTCCTAAAGACACGGTCTTTCATTTTCATAGTGTCTTTATTTCATGGTTTCTGCCTGCTATAAGACTGCTAAAGAAGAACGGATACAAGAGAGTTGTGTTGACTCCTCACGGACAATATGTGGATGAGGCGATGAATGTATCTCTGAAAAAAAGAATCTTCTTTAGATTCTTTGATAGAAAGGTTATAAAGATAGTAGATGCTGTGCAACTTATTGGTGCTACAGAACAAAATAGTTATATAACATCAAATGCAAAGGAGTTTCATTTCATTCCTAACGGATGCAAGTCACAACCTGCTGTTGAAGTAAAGCAAACACCCTGCTTAACATTCGGATATATGGGTCGCCTCGATATGGGGCAAAAAGGTCTCGACATATTGATACAAGCGTTTGCCTTTTATCGTAAGCAAGGAGGTAAGGCGGCTTTGAGAATAGCAGGAGAGGGTCCGGATAAGGCTTCTCTTGAGAAAATGTGTGAGATTTTAGGACTGGGCGAATCAGTTTGTTTTGTTGGCAAGGTAATAGGAGATGAGAAGTGGAACTTCTTTAAAACATGCAACTATTTTTTGCATTCCTCCAGATGGGATGTGCTTCCGACAGGATGTTTGGAGGCAGCTGCCAGTGGCACACCACTTGTCGTTAGTGAGGAAACGAACCTCGGAACTTACTTAAATAAATTTAAGTCGGGCTTTGTATATCTGTCGGATGGCAGACCTGTGCAGGCTTTAGCAGATAAACTGGTTGAGGCGGAACGATTGTTCGAGCAAAAAGATGATTATCTGGAGATGTGCAAGAATGCAAATCGCATGATTTGCGAAGAGTTGAATTGGGATAATATTGCGGATATGGACATGAAGAAATTGTATAATATCAAAAAATGACGCACCACTATTTGCTTACACGCTTCAACTTGGCTCTTTGGCAGGAGGACAAGAACGGGCAGACGATAGATAGGGGAGAGTGGATAAGAAAGCGGCTGAAGCTGTTTGAGACTTATTGCTTGCCGTCTGTTGCGGGGCAGACCTGCCAGGAGTTCCGCTGGATATTGCTTGTGGACGCTGACACGCCGGCGAATCTCAGAGAGAGGATAAAGACGTATCGTAACGTTTGTGCTCAGATGAAGTTCGTGGCGGTGAAGGCGGAGTATGCTTGTCGGTTTGCATACATCTTCAGACAAGTAGTGATGGCGGATGTGAAGCAAAAGGGATGGAAAGAAGGCGACCTCTGCCTAACCACCTATCTTGATAACGACGACTGTATCTCCAGGACATTTGTGGAGCAGGTGCAGAAAGAATGTGTCGGGTTCGGGTTGAGCCATAATGAGAAGCGGTTCCTTTCGTTCGACTATGGCTTGCAGACCTTCACGCAGTTGCGCCATTTCTCGACCCTCATCCATTACCCTAACAACCATTTCCTCACATTGGTGGAGTGTCTGTCTGCTGCGGAGTCGTCTCTGTCGGCTATACGCACCTGCTATGGCTTTGGCAGTCACTTTCTGCTGGAGAGGCGCGGCTTGGCAAGGGTGACCCACATCAACAATCGTGAGCAGCCGATGTGGATAGAGATAATACACGAGGAGAACGTGGACAATGACGTGAAGATGACGTTCGACACGCATGTCGTGAAGGACAATGGCTTGCTAAAACGCGACTTCTCGCTTAACGTAGATATTGACACAAACCACCGACTTGCTTTCTGCTTTAGGGCGTTGAAGCAGGTGTGGAGAAGAACGAAGAATAAATTTAAGAATAAATGAAGCGACTGGCGATTCTACAAGTATTATCGTGAGTGGCAGTGGAAAACGTATCTCATAGCAAAGGAAATTTATTCAAAAAAAGATAGATATACTATATCTGATTTAAAAGAGTTATAGTTATGTCAGTAGCTTCAACATTATATGGTTATCACGTTCAATATCTCTATACGTTGTATAGGATGTTGGAGTCGGCTGATTCTAAAGAGGTGTTCTTGCCTGAAGGAAGAGAAGATTTAGACATATATTTGTGTGGCAAAATTATTGAGACCGTACAGGTGAAATGTTATTCTGGGGCAATCGGGTATGCAGATCTGTTTTCCAAGGCAAAGTCCACTTCTTTGTTTTCTCGTGGCAAGGATAGTTTAGACGCTAATTCTGAGGTTAAGATTTCGTTTGTGGCGGTAGGGCATGGCAATGACAAGGGGTTGATTTCTGATAAATTGACCAAGGCATCGTCTCTTGTAAAGCTACTCAAAAAAGAGGAATCTCTTCATCTGGATTATGCTTCTTCTAAGGAACTGGCTTCAAAAATCCTGTGGCAGTGTAAATCGGAAACTGAGTTGGAAAACTGTGTTGAATCTGTATTAAAGAATCGTTTCCCATCGATAGATCCTTTAATCGTAAAGGATTATTTGATTCAGTGGATTTGCTATCTTGTGATAAATCGAAAGTCTGCTACCTATGACGATTTATGTTGTCAGGTTGGGCGAATTATTGAGTTCACTGTGCGTCAAAAAGAATTCTTTACCCAATTTGGACTAACGGTGATTCCGCTTTTTCAGTCAGATTATCAAGAAGATGCTAATTCTGAAACATCTTATTATCAAGGTGTATCTGCAAAGGAAATTCATATTGCCAAGAATTATGATGTAGTAAGGGAAGAAAAGTTGCAACAGCTGTATGATAAGCTGAAAGACAATAGTCTCGTTTTCATAACGGGTGTCTCAGGTTCTGGAAAAAGCAGTTTGGCTTATCGCTTTTTGAAGATTTGTGGCTGCCCTTTACGATATGAGATTAAGTATTTAAATCAGAATAATATATCGCAGATTATTGCTACCATCAAAGACATTTCTAAAGGCTTGAAGAGTGAATCTTTTGTATATTTGGATGTGCAACCATACGATACTTCATGGATTCAGGTGGTAAATGAAATAGAAGATACTCCATTTGTAAAATGTATAGTGACAATCAGACAAGATGATTGGAATAGATGTTTCAACAAGATAAACACAAACCTTCATTACTCTACTCTTGCAGTAGATTTAACAGAGTTTGAGGCAAAGGATATTTTTGACAATCTATGCGAAAGAGGCTTGTGTCGTATTGATATATTTGACGAGGCATGGAATGATTGTGGACACCCTCAAACATTGCTTGAATATGTGTATTTCCTGACTCAAGGTGTTCCTCTTAGATCAAGAATATCTGGACAGATAGCCAGTCTGGATAAAGATAATGCCTTCCTCCTTCAGTATGTAGCTGTGTCAAATGTCTTGCAGGGTAATATTTCTGTGGATGCCATTCGTAACTTGTGTCATCTTTCCCCAATAGAGTTTTCTCGATGTATAGACCAGATGAAAGGTGAATTCTTTGATTATAATGATGATGGGTTTTCAGATGTTCACCCCATTAGAACTCATATCATTGTTGAAGAGATATTTAGAAATTATAGAAAAGGGTTAGAGGAGATTGGTATGGAACTGTTTGAGCATATAAATGAAAACACTAATCCTTTGTTCCTTATGACCCTTTTAGATGAAGGTAAATATACGCCAGACTCTCTTTTAAGGGAACTGGATGGAAAGAAGATAAACTCTATGCAAGCGTATATAGTGGCAAGGACTTTGGTGTGGTGTGGAATCAAGCATTATATTGATAATAATCAAGCTGCATTTGATTGGTTAAGGCAAACTGCTCCTCTGTGTTGGCAGTATTTGGTGCCTGTCAACTTTACGGAAATAGAACTTGATGAGTCTGTAGATAAAATATTGGGTATCCATATTGGAATTACTATGGATGATGTTAGGAAAAGATTTTCATCGCAAACTGAAGTCTTTTACTTTTTACGTAGATGGCTTGATAGTTCTATTTTCTTGGAGAAACCTAACGAGTGGCGTGACTATTGTTGGCTGGCAAAATTCTTAACAATATGTAATCTACATCTCTCTTACAGGCCTGATTTCTCAGAGTTTAAGATAGAGGCTGAAAATTCGAATGATTTGGATGAGATGGCAGATGTACTTCTTGGTCTTAAACTGGCTGGTTACGATTCTACCACATATAATCAACTGGAAGAAAACTTCGTTAAGCAATTTCGAATTCAAAACAATATCTTGGAGTTTGATATCTGTGCTAATGAGGTCAAATGTATTTCTTTCTTCGATTATTTTACTGCGGGAGAACAATATGGAAATGGTGATATGATGCATAACATTAATATGCATCATATTGATTTGCTTAGGAAAGCCTTTCCTAATGCAGATACATATCATTCAGAAATTATAAAAGATGATATTTTTAAAGATATAGATTTGCCTTTTGAAAAACATATAAGTAGGGGAAACCTGCCGCTTGACGAGATGCAAGAACCACGCATAATGATGGTGCATCTATATGAAAGAAGCTATGTTCTTCCGTCCAGAAAGGCTTATTGTGACCAATTAATTACTTTGCGTAAACTATTTGTTGATGTTATAAAAGAATATTGGCAGGCTATAGATGAGATTCACAGGGTTGATAAAGCACACAATATCAAAATGGACCTTGCTTATAAAAATGTGTGTGATAAGATTTTAAATACTAACATAGAGTTGCCGATATCTGAAATAAATAGATTCGGATTAGGTTATGAAAAAAATAAAGAGGAGAATGGTGATGCCAAAAGTTCAAAAGATAATTTGAAGGAATTAAACTCCTTGTATTCACATTATTCTACTTGTTTGACAATCTTCTTCAGACAGTGCTACCAACCCTCACTTGGGTTTATCAATGAAGTACAAAGAATGATTATGTTATTGTCGGATGCCCAGGATAATATGAAAAAAATGCAAAGTTTATTTCATTTGGTTTTTGATGGTTATGTTGATGCCATTGAGATAAAACAACTTGATGAAAGAGAAAATCAGCAGATGCTTTGTCTTACTGCTGTTTATAACTGGTTGATACAAAACAAGCCTTACGTATCTTGCAGACAATTATTAAAGCAGATAAAGCCTAAGAAGCTAGCGGATTGTCAAACATTTGATATAAATGATAATGCAAGTCAGAACATGTCTGTATCAATTGCTGACGCGATTGAAAATTTAGAGCTGCTACGGAACATTCAGTTGAATAATATTTATAGTAGATGCCCTCATCTTGATGACTTATCTACACAAATCGTTGATAAATATCTAAAACGCTATGATGATGCTATAGAGAATATGAGAAGAAGTTATCAACTATAGTCTACAGGCATTTAATGCTAATGACTACTTCTTTGAGGAATGCCATAAGTTTAAGATTGGAGAAAAGAAAGATGAATTTGGTGATTTAATCCTACCAAAGCTGATGTCTTGGCATATATGGCTGATGAAGTATCATTAGACCCAAATGATATTCACAAAGAACCATTGACTAAATTAAAACAAGACACTATCATACAAATGCAAGAAGGTGGTGTCTTATAATCATTAAAAATTTATGATTAAAATCTTAATTAATGCATACGCTTGCTCGCCAGGAATGGGCAGCGAGCCAGGAATGGCGTGGAACTGGGTGAGCAATCTTGCCAAGTTCTGCGAACTGTATATCATAACCGAAGGGGAGTTTAGGGAGAAGATAGAGGAGGTGGTGCCAACGCTGGAGCAGGGCAAGAACATGCACTTCTATTATAACCCCGTCTCGGAGGAAATACGCAAGATGTGCTGGAACCAGGGCGACTGGCGATTCTACAAGTATTATCGTGAGTGGCAGTGGAAGACGTATCTCATGGCGAAGGAGATTTGTTCTTCTGAGCATATTGACGTGCTGCATCAGCTGAATATGATAGGATTTCGTGAGCCGGGCTATCTCTGGAAGTTGTCGAAGGAGAATGGTGCGCCGTTTGTTTGGGGACCGGTGGATGCTAAGGACAAGTTTCCCGTGACATACTTGGATGGGGCGAGCATAAAAACAAAGCTGTTCATGCGACTTAAGAACTTCCTCACTGGCATTCAGTTGAGATATTCGGGACGTGTGCTTAAGGCAGCTCGTCAGGCTTCGGTTGTTTTCTCCGCTTCCTCAAACTCGCAGCGTTCGTTCAAGAAATACATGCGCATCGACTCGCCACTGCTTAATGAAACCGGCTGCTACGTTCAAGAGCATCCCGTAACGGACAAATCGCAGAAGGAGACTTTCGATGTGCTTTGGGTAGGCAAGATGGACTTCCGCAAGCAGTTGGCTTTGGCTTTACAGACCATGGCATCTATCGGCAACAAGAAATTCAGACTACACATCGTAGGTGGTGGTGATTCGGCTTTTTATCAGCAGATGGCTGAAGGATTAGGCATTGCCGACCAATGTGTATGGCATGGTGCGGTCAGTCACGACGAGGTGCAGAAGTTAATGCAGGCGTCGGACGTGTTCTTTTTCACCAGTGTGGCAGAAGGCACGCCGCATGTGGTGTTGGAGGCAATCGGTAACAATCTTCCTGTTGTTTGCTTTGATACTTGTGGACAGGGTGATGCTGTAAATGAAAAAGTAGGCAAGAAGATTCTTTTGTCCAATCCTTCTAAGTCCTCTCAATCCTTCGCAACTATCTTGAATGAATTTGAAGGAAACAGAAATCTGTTGAAACAAATGTCTGAGAACTGCAAGCAGAGGCAGATAGAATTATCTTGGGAAGAAAAGGCTAAGACCATGGTAGGGTGGTATGAGAAGATAGTAAAAGCATAACCTAATTTTTAAGAAAAATGAATAAAGACCGTAACCATACAATAGATATTTTACGAGGAATAGCAATATTTTTGGTCGTATTTGGACATGTAACTCACCTGCCAGAAATAAGAACATATATTTGGGGATTCCATATTCCGATTTTCTTCTTTATATCTGGATTGCTTTTTCGAAGAGAGAAGTTTGAAAAGTTTACCGATTTTTTGAAAAGTCGTTTGAAAAATATCGTATTGCCTTATGTAATATTTTATCTTGTAACATTAGTTTACTGGATATTGATAGAGCGTCATAGCAGAGGCGCGGATGTCCCTGTTGGAAGTCAACTAATCGGTCTTGTATATGGAACCTATGATATGCGCTATATGATGTTTAATGGCGCTTTGTGGTTTATACCATGTTTATTTTCCATGGAAATGTTATATTGGTTCGTATCAAAATGCTCAAAACGTATATATTTAATAGGAGTATTAATCTGTTTTTATATCATAGGTTTAGTCTTAAAAGATAATACACCATGGTTGCCATGTGGGCTATGTGCTGCATTTATAGGAATTGTCTTTTATGGAATAGGGGATATGTGTAAATTGATAGTGTTGTCAAATAACATTAAATTCGGGGGGGGCACTAAAATATCTAATATTTATTTTAATATTAATAATACAAGTAGTTGCATTACCTTGGACAGGGGCTGATTTAGCGTCTCTGAAAGTTGGGAATGTTTGGCTATATATTCCAATATCAATGTTAGGAGTTACATTATATTGTGGGATTGCTAGTACATTAAGTCATAATAAGGTAATAGAATATTTAGGGGTGAATTCCCTTGTAATATTTGCTTTTCAAGAGCCAGTATATAGGGCTGTTATTTTTGTCGCAAGTAAAATTATTGGATGGCCAGTACAAGAGGTAAGATGTGATTTGTTGTTATGCCTCTTTATTTCAGTTTGTAGTATTCTTGTCATCGTTCCGATGATAGTTTGTTGGAATAAATGGGCTCGACCGTTAATCAAAAGAATTTAAAACATAATTGCTGAAAATTTTAGTAAGCACTCAAATTAGGGCTTAAATTACAAAGAAGTAACTTCGTTGCTGATTTTAAAACATTGAATCACTAGTGTCTCTTAAAATTATTTTTATAAAGCATCCATGTGTGATTGGGTTGAAAAAATACTACAAATGAATTACATTGGCAAACTTATACGTTTTATTGCAGCTTTAACTCTTGAAATCAATCTTGTGGGCTTTGTATTGTGTATAACATCTTTAAATGATATATTTCCATTTAATATAATTATAGTCTTTTGACTAATAGTGATAGTTGCTTATGTGGTAAAAGTTATCAGTAATTTTGTTGTTCAAACATTTGATAAAAATCCGTATAATTGGAAACAAATGGTTGTTATAATTTGAAGATAAAATTAGGACTTATGTGCCTATACAAAAGTGGTACGCCAAAAACGGAGCGTTAACGCATATATGAAATACAACAAAGAACATTGTAACATTCCCGGGTGCAATCATAGCATATATAGAAACTATATGTGCAAGGAGCACTATGACTTTTATTTGACCGATGATAAATGTCGGGAAGTAAGTGATGATGTTATTGCGGTATATGAAGGAAAAAGTTCTTGGAAGCAAAAGGCATTGGCTTTTAGAGACAATGTTATTCATCATGCTTTTGATTATCCTATGATACGGTACGAACATTTTCCGCTCGAACATGTGTTCTTGCTTGCTTTGCGTTGTTTTGACAAGCATGACAAGGAACGATGTTCTCGCGTGATTGAAGATTTCGATATTCCTGACAATGAAAATATTGCAATGTTCAAGAGGATTGTGAATGTACAAAATGTAGATGATGCGGAGATTAAACCTGTTGAATTTTACTTGCTTTCTAAGCAAGAATTGATATCGGTCGTTCCTTTCCTAATCTTTATATTCTGCGTTTTATTGTCTTATCTGTTGCTGCGTCTTGCACAGCCCTGGACAGGAGAGTTCTTTAGAATGACATATCATGAAACGGTTTGTTTGTATAAACAGGTATTGCCTTATCTCTTGTTGTTGATGTTGGTTCTTTGGAGCGGAATTAGATTGGCTTCATTTTACAATTACTTTGCTCGTAGAGCTTACAATTTGAGTTTGTTCGAAAATGTTGACGGCAATATCAATATGCTAAGTCAGATAAAATATGTAAAGGACAGAAACCTAAAAGCTGGTTCTTATAAGTGTTCTGTTTTGGGTGGCTTGATAGGAGGCGGTTCGTTAGTTGTATATAACTACTTTTCTAACTCTTCTTTTCATATATGTTCTTTTGCATTTATGCTAAGCGGGGTGATGATGGTGGCATCGTTGCTTTATATATACAACATGACCGTTTTGTATTTTCCTGTTTTTGAGGCATTAAAGCACTATAAGTTAAAAATCGATTTATATAACCCTGACCACAATGGTGGACTTGCCAAGATTCACAACTTTCTTTTTAAGACGTTCGTTTATAATGAAGGCTTGATTTTCATAGTCTTGTGGCTCTGTTTTAAGTTCGCAAATGGGTGGGTTTGGTTTATTGTATCTCTGTTGTTTTTAAATAGGGTGAATCATGCCAGATGGAGTGCAAAACTGTATATATCATCTCTGAAAGCTTTTTATAGAGCCAAAAAGGTTGAAAGAGAAAAGTTGCTCTTGCAGAATGACGACAAGGCTTTTGATAATATTGAGAAACTGGACAAATTGTATGGAATTAAGGTCTTGAAATATCTATGGAACATTGCCCTTATTGTAGTGTTACCATATTTAATCAACAATGCTGATGACATCATTAAGTGGATAGGAACACAAATTCCGATTATCTGGAATGCTGTATTTATAAAATGATATTTTTTCCTAACTGAAAAAATATACAAAGTTCTTAATAAAAGCATGATTGTGTTATGGATATGATATTAAAATATGCAAGAGGTATATCTTATTCTCAACTTTATAAAAACGAAGAGGATAATGTTGCGAATTTGATAAGTGGACTTCCTACCTGTGAGTCTGTAATGTGTTTGTCATTTTTAGTTCACCAAAAGATAACATTAGATATTTATCATACCGAATTAGATATTTTAGGAAGACTTATTTTCCAATTTAAGGCAGAATTACAGCATAAAATATTAGGTTTCTTAGGTGGTAAGGTTTATCCAACAGATCAATTTTTTTGATATAAAAGCACTTTTAAATACAATAACATCTCTTTTGAAGTGTAATAATCAAGAACGTCGTGATTTAACCAAAGATGATAAGACTCGTTTATTTAAAGCATATCTTATAGCATGTGATGAATGTATAGTTAATGAAGTGAAAATAAGTAAAGATGGTTCATATTCTGCTGATGATATGCTGAAGTATTACATGCCTTTCGAACTGAGTAAAAATACTGTTCTTGGTATAAAAGACCAATTTATTGAATTTGTTAAAAGTAAATTGTTTTTAGTTGATTTTGCTACCAGTGACAAACTTTTTTCTTCTTATATTGACACCTATATTAGCGAAAAGAAATGTGGTTCTGTTTTTAATTATATGCTAAAGTTGTTCTCTTTGTCAATAAACCTTTTAATTAATAAATATGGAACAAATATTGTAAAAATAGAAAGTGAAAATTCAGTTTCAATGTGTTCTTTCTTAGATAATTTTTGTATAAATGTTCCACAATATTTGGATAATATAATCATCCAAGAAAAACCATTATACAAAATTGAAGAGAATGAATATTGCTTCTTATATATTAAATTTTTTGTCGATAAATTCTTTCATTCTCTTTTGTTTGATATAGCAAAGGTTATTGCTGAAAAAGGTATGATTAATACCGAAAAGGTGCCTGCTTATGTACAGCTTAAACAAGTGGTAGGACAAAAATTTACAGAGCATTATTTGTTCTATAAAGTAATAAACAGGGTTCTGGCTGATAGAAGATATGAAAAGAAAACAGGTCAAGAAATGGCTAAACATGGTGATGGATTGCCCGACTACTATGCAAGGAAAGCGCAACGCATTTTCCTTTTTGAGTTTAAAGATATTCAATTGAATCGTAAGGTCATTTCATCTGAGGATTATGAAACGATAATAAAATCTATTGAAAATGAACTTGTGGAAAGTGAGAAAGGCCGTCCTAAGGGAGTAACTCAGTTGGTGAATGCTATAGATAAACATTTTGAAGAGATTGTTGGAAATGGACATGAAAAAGGAAATCTACAAGTTTATCCTATATTAGTTTATTCAGACAACAGTCTTGATATAGAGGGAATAAACTATTATTTAAATAATAGGTTTTTGAAAATATTAAAAAGTCGCAACATACGAACTGATATTAAGGTAAAAGACTTAGTTATGGTAAATATCAATACTCTTATAATGTTCGAGAAAGCTTTTGCTGATAAGAAAATAAAGTTTGATATTTTAATCCATTAGTGTCCCGTTAAAATCGGGACCAGTTAAATATTAATCAAATAACCCCGGA